>Ga0207646_10000407_pt1 | contig 57644 bp, 52 predicted proteins | sample KBSK5502metaG_FD_184343 | JGI IMG/M metagenome (GOLD analysis project Ga0207646, IMG submission 184343) | Corn, switchgrass and miscanthus rhizosphere microbial communities from Kellogg Biological Station, Michigan, USA - KBS K5-50-2 metaG... | ecosystem: Host-associated > Plants > Roots >... | reverse complement strand
GGCCGGCACCTCCGGCTCGGCGGCCGGCACCTCCGGCTCGGCAACCCGGGCTTCCGGCGGGGCGGCGGGCGCTTCCGGCTCGGCAACCCGGGCTTCCGGCTCGGCGGCCGGCACCTCCGGCTCGGCGGCCGGCACCTCCGGCTCGGCAACCCGGGCTTCCGGCTCAGCGGCCGGCACCTCCGGCTCGGCGGCCGGCACCTCCGGCTCGGCGGCCGGCACCTCCGGCTCGGCAACCCGGGCTTCCGGCTCAGCGGCCGGCACCTCCGGCTCGGCGGCCGGCGCTTCCGGCTCGGCAACCCGGGCTTCCGGCTCGGCGGCGGGCGCTTCTGGCTCCGCCGCCCGCGTCTGCGGCTGGGCGGTCAGCGCCGCAGGGCCGTGGGCCGGCGCTCCCGGCTCGGCAACCTGGGTCTCAGGCACCGCCACCCGCATATCGAATCCGGGTGCCAGCGTCGCACCATGGCCGTTGAGCGTGCCGCGGGAGGCATCCGGCGCCGGCGGCTTCTGCTGCTCCGTCCCCGCCGCCTCCGGCGCCGCCCCCCGCTCCACCGGACCGGTGGCCGCGTCGCGTTTCGCGGCCGTCTCGGGGCCGACGGCGGTCTCGGGCCGCGCGGGCGACGCCTGCGTTCCGCCGTTCACCTCCTCGGGCGCGCGGTCCGGTGCCCAGTCATCGACGGGCGGCAGCCAGTCCTCGGGATCGAGCACCCAGGTCTGCTCGTCCGGTGCCGCGCGGTCGCTTTCCAGGACCCAGGCCTCGGCGTCGAGCACCTCGCCGTCGGCGCTGTCCACGGCGGGCACGCCGGCCGGGTTCTTGCGGCTGGCCCGGCGCCCCACCACGTACCCGAAGCCCGTGGTGAAGACGGCGAGCACAAGCGCGAAGGCGGAAAGCAGTCCGGAAGGCCGCCCCCGCAGCGCCCGCAGCAGGGACCGGCACACCCCGCGCGGGATCGTGGACCGGACGTAGGAACGCTCGGACGCCAGCGCCGGCTCGGCCCCGGCCAGGCTCGCCACCGTGGCCTTTGACCTGCCCTCGGCATAACAGCGCGCGCGCAGATAGCGCCATCGGGCACGGTGCCTTCGGACCCGGTGCCGGACTGAGGCGGCCGGCTCGTAGAGAAGAATGGCGCCCGGATGGCGCTGGCTGACCCGCAGGCACAGCTCGGTTTCCTCACACCCGAACGGGTTCGAATCGACGCGGCCAAGCTCGATGGAGAAGCCGCCAATCTCCGCGAGAATCTCCCGGCGGAATGACATATTGGCGCCGATAAAGTTGCGGACGGGCCCCAGGCCCGAGCGCATGCCCAGGTAGCTGCAGCCAACCACCCAGTCGAGCTCGGGAGGGAACCAGCCGGGGCGCCGGTGCTCCCAGGCGGGCTCCACCAGCCCGCCCACACCCAGCACGGTGGGGTCGAGGTAGTGGTCGGCGAGCCGGGCCAGCCAGTCCGGGCCGGCGACGGCATCATCGTCGATGAACGCGACCACGTCGCCCCAAGCGTGCGCCACCCCGGTGTTGCGCCCGCCCGCCAGCCCCTTCTGGAAGTGGTTGGGCACGACGGTCACTTCCGGGAACGCCAGGCGCGCCCGCCGCAGGAGCGGCGGGCAGTGGTCGATCACGAGGATGATCTCGCCGGGCGGCTCGGTCTGCGCGCGCACCGAGCCGAGCACGCCGCAGAGGTCCTCCCACCGGTCCTCGGTGAACGCGCAGATGATCACGGACATGGCCGGCCGCATGAGGATCTCGGTGTGCTCGATCACGGCGGTCCGCGGCGCGGACAGGTCCTGGCCCGGCGCCACTCCCGGCGCGAATCCGCCGGGCCCTCCGGTGGGCAGGACCTCCCCTCGCCCACTCCTGCCCGCCAGGGCAAGGCCGGCTGCCACACCCGTCAGGCGGCGATGCCCCGCGGGTGCGCCCGCCGGCCGTGGATCATGCCCCGACGGGGTACCCGGGGCCGGTGGCACATGCCCGGCCGGCGCACCGGCGGCCACGGGGATAGTCTCGGCCGGCGCACCGGCGGCCACCGGGATAGTCTCGGCCGGCGCACCGCCGGCCACAGGGATAGTCTCGGCCGGCGCACCGGCGGCCACAGGGATAGTCTCGGCCGGCGCACCGCCGGCCGAGTCAACAAGCTCAGCAGGCACATCGCCGAAGCCATCAACCGGGCTCACTCAGCCGCCCCGGGTAGCCAGGTCCGGGCCCCAATGGTCGCCGGAACTCCCGGCGGCCAGCGGCTCCGGCGCCGACGCGGCCTCGGCCACGGCGGGACCCGGGGACGGGGACGCCACGGCCGTCGCGCGCACCCTCCTGCCGGCACGCCGGGACCGGCGCAGCTCCGACAGGATGGTCCGCAGCACGCGGAAGCCATCGGTGGCCGCGTTGAGGTTGCTCACGCCGTATATCCGGGAGTGCTCGAAGCTCGGGACCTCCGTGACCGCCAGCCCGGCGGCGGCGACGCGGAGGTGAATCAGCGTCTCCACCTCGAAGCCGTCGCCCCACAGCCACCCGCCGCCCGGCGGGGCCGGCGACTCGGCGTCCAGGCCGAGCAGCGGTACCAGCCGGCGCCAGAACGCGTTGTAGCCGTAGCACAGGTCGGTATACCGCGAGCCGCGGCACAGGTTGACGAATCCGACCAGCGCGCGGTTGCCGAGCGCGCGCAGCCGGGTGATGTCGTCGCTGCCACCGCCCGGGGCGAACCGGGTGCCCTTGGCGAACTCGGCACCGGCGACGAGCGCCTGGACGAACCGCGGGATCTCGCCGGGATCGGCGGAGCCGTCGGCGTCGATCATCGCGATGATCTCCCCCGTTGCGGCGGCGAACCCGCATGCGAGCGCGTTGCCCTTGCCCCGGCGGGACTGCAGCACGATGCGCACGTCGGCCCGTAGTTGCCGGGCCACCGCGATCGTGTCGTCCACCGAGTGGCCGTCCACGACGATGACCTCGTGCACGTCGGGCGGCAGGCGCGCGAAGACGTGAGGCAGGTTTCGTGCCTCGTTGAGCGCCGGGATCACCACGGAAACCCGGAGCCGCGGCACACTTGCACCGGCCTGTGCCGTCATGGTCTCCCCTCCATGACCTCAGGCGAAGCAAGCGGGGGACGCCGGCCGACGGGGAGCGGCCGGGCAGGTGGCTCGCCTTCTCCAATACTTCAGCGGACATTCAAGTCCACGTCTTAGTAATACATTAGTCAGTCTGACAGACAAGTACTTATAGTGATTTGTCTTCCAGACACTGGGAGTTTGGTAAAAGGATCAAGGAGCTACGTATCGGTCACAGAAGGTGATCGATTGGCCCGTGATTGGTCCCCTGGACCTCTCGGTTGGGCGGGATGCGCCGTCTCGTCCCTGGCCACCTGCTGCTATCGGCCGTATCCGCTAAGTTATGGCTTCCGCCTGCGGAAATGGCGGCGGAGGAATCCCGGGGCGGGCCCGCGCAGCACGCCCGGCGGGGACCATCGCGTGCACCCGCACAGCGCGCATTCACTGCCGCGGCGGTAATGCTGGTGCGCCAGCCGCTCATGGCCGCACCGGCGGCACAGCGCGGGGCGGTCCGCCCTAACGTTCATGGCACCCCGTTCCAGCGGTGCCGCCGCCACGGTCCATCAGCCACCGGTGATCCTGCCATCCGGCGCAACGGGCACATGGACCTCACATGATCCGGAACGGAACCAGGTAGGGGGCGCGCACCCCTGCGCACGGCGGAACACCCCCGTACGCTGCACGTGGCCCAGACGGAGCATATCCCCGGCCTTCCGCTGCGTGGCCTCAGCCCAGCGCGATGACCTGCCCCGGCGCGGCGAGCGAGAGCGGGCCACCGAATGACGACTCGGACGCTTCCGCCAGGGTCCGCTGCTGGTCGTTCCACGGCACCAGGTGCGTGAGGACCAGCCGACCCGCGCCCGCCCGCGCGGCCTGCTCGGCGGCCTGCCGGGCGGTCAGGTGGATGTCCGGCCTGGGGACCGGCCCGGACAGGTACGACGCCTCGCAGAGCAGCACGTCGGCCTGGCCGGCCAGGTCGGTGAGCGCGGGGCAGTTCCCGGTGTCGGCGGAGTAGGCCAGGGCCCGCCCGGCGTGCTCCACCCGGAAGCCGAACGTCTCCACCGGGTGGTTCATGTGCGCGAGCGTGACCCGGAAGGGGCCGATCTCCCGGTTGCCGGGCGCCAGGGTCACGAAGTCGAACGCGTCGGTCATCCCCGGGTGCTCCTCCAGCCCGTACGCCTGGGCCATCCGCAGAGCGGTGCCCGCGGGGCCATACACCGGGATCCGCCGCAGCCGCCCGCCGGGCCCATAGGTGCGCGCCACCCAGAGCGGGCAGACGTCGAGACAGTGGTCGGCGTGGTGGTGGCTCAGGCAGACCGCGTCGATGGCATCGATGCTGGTGTGCCGCTGCAGCGGGCCGATGGCGCCGCTGCCGAGGTCCAGCAGCAGGCGGAACCCCTCCGCCTCGAGCAGGTAGCAGGACGCCGGGCCGTCCGGGCCGGGAAACGACCCGGAGCATCCGATCACTGTGATCCGCACGGCGACCAGGCTAGTGCTACCCGGGGTGGCAAGCCGCCCCGGAACCCCCGCAATGCCAGCCCGGGCGGCAACCCCGGAACTCGCGCTGGCCGGCGGAGGACGACCTCCCGGAACCGCAGGTCAAGGAAGCAGCACGGACGGGTCAACGGGACGGCTGTTGCGGGTCAACCGGCGGGGCCGCCACGGCCGCGGCCCACCCGGGCGATCTGCCTGCTCTGCGCGACCAGGCGCCCGGCCGAGTCCCAGACCTCGGACTCCTCGTCGAACCAGCCGCCGCTGACGTGCCGGGACCGTGCCGCCAGGCGCAGCAGCCCGGGCGCCGGCAGCGCGCGCATGTGCCAGGTGAGTTCCACGGTCGGTGACCAGCCCGTCCGGGCGATGCCGAAGATCACCGGGGGCAGCGCGTCCACCGCCAGCGCGAGCAGGTAGGCGTCGGGCATGCGTTCCTCGCGCAGCTGGAAGTAGCCGCGCATCTCCGGCACCCCGGCCGGCTGGCCGCGCAGCCAGCCCGAGGTCGCCGGGTCGAGGCGCAGGTCGACCTGGCCCGCGTAGCCGGTGCGCCTGGTCGCCCCGGCGAAGTCGGCGAACCCGGTGCACTCCTCGACGGGCGGCAGCACGGGCGGCGCGCCGGTCCAGGACAGGCCGCCGTCCGCGGGATCGCCGAGTAGTACCCCGGTGGTGACGACGGTGTCCAGCACGCAGGAGCCGTCCTGCAGCAGCGCCGCGCGCGCCGTGGCCGCCGTCTTGCCCTGCTTGAGCCAGGTGACATGAACCCTCGCGGGTGCCAGGCGGGGCACCCGGAGGAAGTGCGCGCTGGTCGCGACCGGGTCGGGGTGCGGCGAGGTGTCGAGCACGGCGCGCAGCACCGTGGCCAGCAGGACGCCGCCGTTCACCGCGCCGGCGGACCCGTCACCGGAGAGGATGGCGAACCGATCGTCGGGCCGGGCGGTGTACCAGCCGTCGCCGTCCGGCGTGATCGCGGTCGCCTGGTCGAACGCGGTCATGCCCACAGCTGGCCCTCCAGGCGCGCCTCGGCCTCCTCCAGGGTGCCCGAGTACGCCCCAGTGGACAGGTACTTCCAGCCGGCGTCGGCGACGATGAAGGCGATGTCGGCGCGCTGGCCGGCCTTGCGCGCCTTGGCGGCCATGGCCAGGGCCGCGTGCAGCGCAGCGCCGGTCGAGATCCCCGCGAAGATGCCCTCGGCGTCGAGCAGTTCCCTGGTCCGGCGCAGCGCGTCGCTGGCGGAGACGGAGAACCGCGTGGTCAGCACCGAGGGGTCGTAGAGCTCAGGCACGAAGCCTTCGTCCACGTTGCGCAGCCCGTAGACGAGCTCCCCGTAGCGCGGCTCGGCCGCGACGATGGCCACGCCGGGCACCTGCTCGCGCAGGTAGCGCCCCACGCCCATCAGGGTCCCCGTGGTACCCAGGCCGGCCACGAAATGCGTGATGCCGGGAAGATCGGCGAGCAGCTCAGGGCCTGTCGTCGCGTAATGGGCCCGGGCGTTCGCCTCGTTCCCGTACTGATAGAGCATCACCCAGTCGGGGTGCTCGGCCGCGAGCAGGCGGGCCACCCTGACCGCTTCGTTGGACCCGCCCGCGGCGGGCGAGAAGATGATCTGCGCGCCGTGCATCTCCAGGATCTGCCTGCGCTCGATCGAGGTGTTCTCGGGCATCACGCAGATCATCCGGTAGCCGCGCAGGTGCGCGATCATAGCCAGCGAGATCCCGGTGTTTCCCGAGGTCGGCTCCAGGATCGTGGCGCCGCGGGCCAGCAGGCCGTCCTTCTCCGCCTGCTCGATCATGAAGAAGGCCGCGCGATCCTTGACCGACCCGGTCGGGTTGCGGTCCTCCAGCTTGGCCCACAGCCGCACGTCCGGTGCCGGTGACAGCCGGGGCAGCCCCACCAGCGGGGTACCGCCCAGCGAGTCGATCAGCGAGTCGTATCGCATCGGGCTCCTGTCGGCCGGCCTGGCGGCGCGGCGCGGATCGCCTCCGCCGGGCGGCTCAGCGGCGGCCGCCGGCCACCGCGGGCAGCACGGTCACGGTGTCGCCGTCCGCGACCGGCGTCTCGAGGCCGCCGAGGAACCGCACGTCCTCGTCGTTGAGGTACACGTTGACGAACCGGCGCAGCCCGCCATCGTCCACCAGGCGCTCACGCAGCCCCTGGTGCCGGTCGTCCAGGTCCCCGAGCAACTCGCCGAGCGTGCTGCCCGAGCCCTCGACCGACTTCGCGCCGCCGGTGTAGGTACGAAGGATCGTCGGGATCCGGACCTCGATGGCCATGGACGTGCTCCAGTGTGTGGCCCCACGGGGGGCGTGTTGTCACGGATTTCAGCTTGTCGCAGGGTTCAACCGGGGGGCCGGCGGGATCATTCCGCCGCGGTGCCGCCCTCCCCCGGGCCGCCTTCTCCCGGGCCCTGGCCTCCCCGGCCTTCCTCCCCCCGGCCCTCATCCCCGGCGACCCGCACCTCTTCCTCGGTCACTTCACCATCCACGATACGGAACGACCGGAACTCGGCCCGGTCCGGCTCCCGCGTGGAAACCAGGACATAGTGCGCCCCGGGCTCGCTGGCGTAGGAGACGTCGGTGCGCGACGGGTAGGCCTCGGTGGCGGTGTGCGAGTGGTAGATGACCACCGGTTCCTCGTCCCGGTCGTCCATCTCCCGCCACACCCGCAACTGCTCCATCGAGTCGAACCGGTAGAACGTCGGGGACCGCTCCGCATTCAGCATCGGGATGAACCGCTCCGGGCGGTCGCTTCCGGCCGGGCCGGCGATGACCCCGCACGCCTCGTCCGGGTGGTCGGCACGGGCATGAGCCACGATCTTCGCCTGGAGCGCGGAACTGATCGTCAGCATGGCGCGAGCGTAGCCGCCCCGGGCCCGGCCCTGGCCCACCGGCCTCCGGGTCATCGCAGCGCGCGGACCAGGGTTTCCTGCAGGAACGTCAGGAAGTCGTAGACGTGCAGGTAGGCCTGCCGCGGGTCCTCGGGGTCCAGCTCGCCGAACGCACGCTCGTAGTCCTCGGTGATGCCGAGCACCACCCCCAGGGCGAGCCGCACGTCGTTGAGCGACCGCAGCCACGCCTCGGCGTCCCCGGCCGACAGCCGCACCCGGCCGCCGTCGCTGGGCAGCGTGGCCAGCACGGTGCGGGCGGCGGCCACCTTGCCCGACCGCAGGCCCTGCTCGGTGTAGCGGCGGAACTCCCCCGCCGCCTCCGGGTCGTCGCCGTAGGCATCTGGCAGCAGCCTGGCGAGCACCGGGTCTTCCGGAGGCGCGGCCGGGGCGTACGAGCCGAGGATCGCGGCGATGTCCGGCGGCAGGTCCCCGCCGGCCGCTTCCCCCGGCCCAGCGGGCGGCGCCTCCGCCGCACCGGGGCCGCCGACCAGGTCGGCCACCTGGGCGACCAGGTTCCGCAGGATCCCGGCCTGGCCGGAGGTGAAGCGCGCGGACACCCCCCGCGGCGTGCGCCGGAAGCCCGCCATGACGTCCTCCGCGATCTCCGGGGCGTCGCCGTTATCGCCCGGGTCGCTCACCGGTCGTGGCTCACCGTGGCCCACAGGCCGTAGCCGTGCAGGACCTCGGCGTCCCGTTCCATGGACTCGCGCGTTCCCGACGAGACGACCGCCTTGCCCTTGTGGTGCACGTCCAGCATGAGCTTCTCGGCCCGCGGCTTGGCGTAGCCGAACACCTTCTGGAACACGTACGTGACATACGACATGAGGTTGACCGGATCGTTCCAGACGATCGTCACCCAGGGCGTGTCGGGCACCACGTGCTCATAGGCCTCGGGCCGTTCTACCTCTGCGGGCGCCACGCTCACTGGTTCGTCACCTCCTCGGCTCCCCTCCCAGTGTCCCCCATCCGCGCTCCGCGTGCTGCCGCGAGCCCCCGTTGACCGGGCCTGGTCAGGCGCCGGGCCGGCCCGGTCCGTAGTCTTCCATTCGTGACGGATCCAGGCGCGGTGGGCCGGGCGAACGCGGTGGACCTGGCGGGCGCGGACGGCCGGGCAGGCGCGAGCACCGCCCTGCTCACCGACCACTACGAGCTGACCATGCTGGCGGGGGCGCTGCGCAGCCGCGCGGCGCGCCGCCGGTCGGTGTTCGAGGTGTTCGCGCGGTACCTGCCGTACGGCCGGCGGTACGGGGTGGTGGCCGGGACCGGGCGGCTGCTGGAGGAGCTGCAGCGGTTCCTGTTCGGCCCCGGTGAGCTGGAGTTCCTGCGCCGTACCGGGGTGACCGACGAGGCCACCCTGCACTACCTGGAGTCCTACCGGTTCACCGGGGACATCTGGGGCTACGCCGAGGGCGACTGCTACTTCCCCGGCTCCCCGATCCTGGTGGTGGAGGCGCCGTTCGCGCAGGCGGTGGTGCTGGAGACGCTGATCCTGTCCGTCCTCAACCACGACTGCGCGATCGCCTCGGCCGCGTCGCGGATGGTGAACGCGGCGGACGGGCGCCCGCTGATCGAGATGGGCTCCCGGCGCACCCACGAACGAGCCGCGGTGGCCAGCGCGCGAGCCGCCTACCTGGCCGGCTTCGCGACGACCTCGAACCTGCAGGCGGGCCTGGAGTACGGGGTGCCCACCCGGGGCACCAGCGCGCACGCGTTCACCCTGGTGCACGACAGCGAGCGCCAGGCGTTCGAAACCCAGCTCGCCACGCAGGGCAGCGACACGACCCTGCTGGTCGACACCTACGACGTGGACACGGCGGTGCGCGAGGCGGTCGAACTGGCCGGGACCGGCCTGGGCGCGGTCCGTATCGACAGCGGCGACCTGCCGGTGGTGGCGCGCCGGGTGCGCGCCCTGCTGGACAAGCTGGGGGCGCACCAGACCAGGATCGTGCTGACCGGCGACCTGGACGAGTACTCGATCGCAGCGCTGGCCGCCAGCCCCGTGAACGGCTACGGCGTGGGCACCGCCCTGGTTACCGGGTCCGGGGCGCCGACCGCGGCGCTGGTCTACAAGCTGGTGGCGCGGGCCGAGGACGCCACCGGCGAGCTGCACCCGGTCGCCAAGCGCTCGGTCGGCAAGCCCAGCCGCGGCGGGCGCAAGTGGGCGGTCCGGCGCCGCGACCAGGCGGGGGTCGCCGAGGCCGAGGTGGTCAGCCTGGCCCCGCCCGCGGCGTCCCGGCCGGACCGGCCGCTGCTGCGGCAACTGGTGCGCGACGGGGAGGTGGTGGGCGCCGAGCCGCTGGCCAAGGCCCGGGAACGCCATCGGTCGGCGCTGGCCGAGCTGCCCCCGCACGCGCTGCAGCTGTCCCGCGGGTACCCGGCGATCCCGACGCTGTTCGAGCCGAACGGCGGCTAGCCGCCCGGGCGCCGGCCCGCAAAAGCGCTCCGGCACGCGGCCTGGGGTGGTGCCCCGCCAGGCCCGGAAAGGGTGGCGCGGCGTCACGGCGTCCCCGGCCCCACCCGGCCCCGGGGACGAGCCCCGATCCCCGCTGGCCGGCGGCCACCGCGAATTCGCCGCGGTGGCGAAGGCCCTAGCCTGTGGGCATGCATCCCAGCACGATGAAGGTTGCCGGCGTGCTCCGCGAGCTTGGCGTCACCGGAGACGTCAGGGAACTGCCCGAGCCCGCGCCGACCGCGGCGACCGCGGCGGCCCAGCTCGGCTGCGAGGTGGGCGCGATCGCCAACAGCCTCGTCTTCAACGCGGACGGCGCACCGCTGCTGGTGCTGACCAGCGGCGCGCACCGGGTGGACACCGCACGCGTGGCGGCGCTGGTCGGCGCGGGCAAGGTCAAGCGGGCCGACCCGGACTTCGTCCGCCGGTCCACCGGCCAGGTGATCGGCGGGGTGGCCCCGGTCGGGCACCCCGCCCCGCTGCGCACGCTGGTGGACACCGAACTCGGTGCCTACGACGTGGTGTGGGCCGCGGCAGGCCACGTGCACACGGTGTTCGCGACCTCGTTCGGCGAGCTTATCCGGATCACCGGCGGCACCCCCGCCACCGTGGCCGCGGGCGCCTGAGCGGAAACCCCCGCGGGCCGTCCCCCGGGCCAGCACCGCCCCGTAGGCTCGGGCCATGCGCGCGCTCATTGTGGTGGATGTACAGAACGACTTCTGTGAAGGCGGGTCGCTGGCCGTGACCGGCGGGTCGGCGGTGGCGGCGGCGATCAGTGCCTACCTGGCGGCCGAGGGTGACGCCTACGCGCACGTGGTGGCCTCCCGCGACCACCACATCGACCCCGGCGGGCACTTCTCCGACCACCCGGACTTCGTGCGCTCGTGGCCGCCGCACTGCGTGGCGGGTACGCCCGGCGAGGAGTTCCACCCGGACCTGGACACCAGCCGCATCGAGGCGGTGTTCAGCAAGGGCGCCCACGCGGCGGCCTACAGCGGGTTCGAGGGCACCGACGAGGCGGGCACGCCGCTGGCCGGCTGGCTGCGGGAGCGGGGCGTAGACGCGCTCGACGTGGCCGGCCTCGCCACCGACTACTGTGTCCGGGCGACGGCGCTGGACGCGGCGCGCGAGGGCTTCGCCACCCGGGTGCTGCTCCCGCTGACCGCCGGGGTGGACCCGGTCACCACGGGGGAGGCGCTCGACGCGCTGAACGGCGCCGGGGTCGTCCTGGACTCCTCGCGCGGCGCGGCGGGCCGGTAGCCCGGGCCGAGCCCGGAGCGGGACTAAGGTCATGGGGGCGGCGCCCGTTGATGTCGCTCCCGTGGAGGCCGTGGCAGCGGGCACGCAGGTGCCCGCGGGAGGCAGGGATCGCGATGCCGGACTGGAACAGCAAGATCATCGAGGAGTTTCGCGCCAACGGGGGCAAGGTCGGCGGGCCGTTCGAGGGCGCGCCGCTGCTCCTGCTGCACACCGTGGGCGCCAGGACGGGCCAGCAGCGGGTGAACCCGATGATGTACCGGCCGGTGCCGGGCGGCTACGCCGTCTTCGCCTCCAAGGGCGGCGCGCCCACGAACCCGGACTGGTACCACAACCTGCTGGCCCACCCCGACGTGCAGGCCGAGATCGGCACCGAGACGCGGAAGTTCCACGCCCGGGTGGCCGAGGGGAGGAGCGGGACCAGATCTGGGAGGCGCACAAGGCCGCCAACCCGGGCTTCGCCGAGTACGAGAGGAACACCACCAGGCAGATCCCGGTCGTTATCCTCGAGCCGGCCGGCTAGCACCAGGCGCGTGATACCCCCGTGACCGGCTGGTCCCTGGGATCGGCGGCCGAGCGGCGGGCCCGGCTGGCCCGGCGGCACCTGCTGGCGGCGCCGGCCCGGGCGGAGACGGCCACCGCGGTGGCGCAGGCCCTGGTCGCCCTGCACGGTACCGACCCCGCGTCGGTATACCTCGCCGCCTGGGCCCGCAGCGCGGCCGGGCACCGCGCGATCGGGCACACCGCCATCGAGCGGGCGCTGTACGAGGACGCCGAACTGGTCCGCATGCTGGGGATGCGGCGGACGATGTTCGTCGTCCCCGCCGAGGTGGCACCGGTCATCCAGGCGGCCTGCACCGACCAGATCGCCGAGCGCATGCGCGCCGGCCTGATCCGGGACCTCGCCGCCGCCGGCATCACCGATGCGGGGAACTGGCTCGACGAGGTCGGTGACGCCACGGTCAAGGCCCTCACCGCCCGGGGCACGGCGACCGGCGCGGAACTCGCCCGCGACGAACCGCGGCTGCGCACCCAGCTGGTGTACGCCGAGGGCAAGAGCTACGGCGGCGCGGCCAACATCACCAGCCGGGTGCTCATGCTGCTGTCCGCGCAGCGCCACGTTGCCCGCGGCCGCCCCCGGGGCGGCTGGACCTCAAGCCGGTACGAGTGGGCACCCGCCGGGCCCTGGCCGGCCGGCGCCGCCGTCACCGCGGCGGACGCCCGGGCCGAGCTGGCCCGCCGCTGGCTGCTGGCGTTCGGCCCGGCGCCCGCGTCCGACCTGCAGTGGTGGACCGGCTGGACGGCCGGCCAGGTGAAGGCCGCGCTCGCCCGGCTCGCCCCCACCGGCGTGGACCTGGGCGGCATCCGGGGGGTCGTGCTGGCCGGTGACGAGGAGCCCGCGCCGGCCGTCGAGCCGTGGGCGGCGCTGCTGCCCGCGCTGGACCCGACCCCGATGGGCTGGCGTGACCGGGACTGGTTCCTCGGCGAGCACGCCCCCGCCCTGTTCGACCGGTCCGGGAACATCGGGCCCAGCCTCTGGTGGGACGGCCGGATCGTCGGCGGCTGGGCCCAGCGCGCGACGGGCGAGGTCGTGTTCCGCCTGCTCGAAGACGCGGGCTCGGCGGCGTCCGGGGCGATCGCCGCGGAGGCGGAAAGCCTACGGGCCTGGCTGGGCCCGGCTCGGGTTACCCCGCGCTTCCGCACCCCCCTGGAACGCGACCTGTCCGCCTGACCGCTCCCCCAGGGCGGACTCCCCGGGCGGAGTGGAGGTCAACCGCCGTCGGGAATCGACTCGTAGATGCGCTTGCAGTCCGGGCATACCGGGAACCGCGACGGGTCCCGGCTGGGCACCCACTTCTTCCCGCACAGCGCGATCACCGGAGTGCCGCTCACCGCGCTGTCCACGATCTTGTCCTTCAGGACGTAGTGGGCGAACCGCTCGTGATCGCCGTCACCGGTGGAAAGATCCGGCCGGACGTCGGTGTCCTCGCGGGTTTCCTGCTGGGGAAGGACTTCGGTACTCACGGAACGTGAGTCTACCTCCGCCTCAATTCAGCGCGGGATCCTCCGGATAGGTCGCCACCAGGGCCAGGGCGCCGCCGGACCGGCGCAGCACGTCCCGCCAGAGGTGCTCGGGCAACGGGTGGAAGGCGTCGGCCGGCTCGGCGGGCAGGACGTACCAGGCGCCCTCGTCGATCTCGGCCCGGAGCTGTCCCGGCCCCCAGCCGGCGTACCCGGCGAAGACCCGGAACGAGATGATCCCGCCGGCCACGAGCTGCGGCGGGGTGTCCAGGTCGATCAGCCCGACCCGGGACGCCATCGCCGGGGAGTCCAGCGCCCGCCACCCCACCGGCTCCTCCTCGCCCGGCACGCTGGCCAGGCCCAGGGCGCTGTTCGGCGCGACCGGCCCGCCCTTGAAGACCACCGACGGGTCGCTGACCAGTTCGGTCCACGGCTCCAGCACCCGCCCGACCGGCACCTTGGTCGGCCGGTTCAGCACCACGCCGAGGGTGCCTTCCTCCGGCTCGTCCTCCACGACAAGCACCACGGTGCGCCTGAAATTGGGATCCCCGAGCAACGGGGTCGCGACCAGCAGCCGCCCCGCGCGGACCTCCTCCATGCCTCCATTGTTCCCGATCCCGCGGACGAAGCCGACCCCCGCGAACCGGCCGGCCGGCGGGCCGGTCAGCGGTGGCGGCCGCCCGCGGCGTCGCGTACCGCCGCGGCCACCGCGGACGCCACGTCGGGGTGGAACACCGACGGGACGATGTAGTGCGGCCCCAGTTCGGCCGCGGACACCACGCCGGCCAGCGCCCGGGCGGCGGCGATCAGCATGTCGTCGGTGACCATCCGGCTCTGCGCGTCCAGCAGCCCGCGGAAGACCCCGGGGAAGGCCAGCACGTTGTTGATCTGGTTGGGGTAGTCGCTGCGCCCCGTCGCGACCACGGCGGCGTGCTCGCCCGCGGCGTCCGGATCCACCTCGGGATCGGGGTTGGCGAGCGCGAACACGATCGCGTCCGGAGCCATCGTCGCGATGTCGTCCCCGGTCAGGATGTTCGACACGGAAACGCCGATGAACACGTCCGCGCCGGGCAGCGCGCCGGCCAGGTCGCCCTCGTAACGGCCGCTGTTGGTGTGCTCGGCCACCCATCGGAGGCTCTCGCCCAGGCCCGGCCTGCCCTGGTAGACGGCGCCGCGGTCGTCGCAGACCACGACGTCCGACGCGCCCGACGCCAGGAGCAGCTTGAGCACCGCCGTCCCGGCGGCGCCGGCGCCGGCCATCACGATCCGCACCGACGGGAGCTTCTTGCCAACCACGCGCAGCGCGTTGGTCAGCGCGGCGAGCACCACGATCGCGGTGCCGTGCTGGTCGTCGTGGAAGACCGGGATGTCCAGCAGGTCGCGCAGCCGCTGCTCCACCTCGAAGCACCGCGGGGCGCCGATGTCCTCCAGGTTGATACCGCCGAACGCCGGCGCGATGATCTGCACCGTCCGGACGATCTCGTCGGTGTCCTGCGTGTCCAGGCAGACCGGCCACGCGTCGATTCCCGCGAACCGCTTGAACAGGGCGGCCTTCCCCTCCATCACGGGCATCGCCGCGTACGGGCCCACGTTGCCCAGGCCCAGCACCGCCGAACCGTCGGTCACCACGGCCACGCTGTTCCGCTTGACGGTCAGCCGGCGCACGTCGTCCGGGTTGGCTGCGATGGCCAGCGACACCCGGGCCACCCCCGGCGTGTAGGCCATCGACAGGTCGTCCCGGTTGCGCAGCGGCACCTTCACGTTCGTCTCGATCTTCCCGCCGAGATGCAGCAGGAAGGTGCGGTCGCTGACCTTGTTGACGACGACGCCGGGAATCGCCCTCATGGCCTGGACGATCTCGTCGGCGTGATAGGTGTCCCGCGCGGCGCAGGTGACATCGACCCGGAGCTGTTCGTACCGGTACGGGGTCACGTCCAAAGCGGTGACGGCGCCGCCGGCCTGCTCGACCGCGTGGGTCAGGTCGCTGACCGCACGGCCGCGCGAGGGCACCTCCAGGCGCACGGTGATCGAATACGACACGCTCGGGGCTACCGCCACTGGCTCCTCCGCCTTCACCCGGCCTGGCCCGCCCGGCGCGCCCGGCACTGCCGACGATCACATGGTGTCATCACCTGCGACTTGATGCCGATACTAGGGCTGGCCTGGGGGGACGGCGCCCCTGGTACCCCCCACCGGCCCGGGGCCGGGCGTGGGGGCTGGACGCGCCGGGCAAGGATTCGCGGGTGTGCACGGGATGGCCCGGCCGCCACGTACCCTTCAAGAATGCCCCAGGGTAGCGTCACCGGGAGCCGGCGCAGCGGCGCCGAGACGACCACGCCGGCGATCGACGCCGCCCGGCTTAGGGTGGCCATCGCCCGGCTCTCCCGCAGGCTGCGGCGGCACGAACTGGCCGGCCTGACGCCGACGCAGCTCTCGGCGCTGGCCACGGTGGACCGGGCCGGCCCGCTGCGGCTTGGTGACCTGGCGGCGGCGGAGGGGATCGCACCGTCCACCCTCACCCGGCTGGTCACCGCGCTGGAAGAGCGCGGGTACGTCGAGCGGTGCCCGGTCCCCGGCGACGCGCGGGCCTCGACGCTGACCATCACGCCCGCGGGGCACGAGGCGCTGGAGCTGATCCGCGAGCAGAGCACGATCCTGCTGGCGGACCGGCTGCGGACGCTCACCCCGCAGCAGCGGGCGGCGCTGGCCGCGGCGCTCCCGGCCCTTGAGCAGCTCGCCGACACCGACCCGCGCGACCCCGCCACCCGCTGACTCTGGCGGGGGGCCGCTTCGGGCTGGACCCGAACGCCGCAGCCGCCGGGCCGAACGCCGCACAGTGCCGGCCTGCGCGCCTCCGGCACGACGCAGCCCCAAGCGCCGTTGCGGTGTCCCGGCGGCGAGGACCCGCCTCCCGCTCCCTGCATTGCGCGCCTCCGGCACGACCATGCGAGGCCCCAGGCCGAGCGCCCGCGAGGGGAGGCAAAGATACTCAGAACAGCAGGCTGGACAGGGTGCTGCGGGCCCTGCTGACCTGCGGGTCACGGGGCGGGAACATCTCGAACAGGCCGACCAGGTGCTGCCTGACCTTGTTCCGGTCCTCTCCGGTGGTCCGGCGGATCACGCCGAGCAGCCGGTCGAACGCTTCTTCGGCGTTTCCCTGTGCCATCTCGATGTCGGCGACCTGGATCTGGGCGTCCACGTCATCCGGGTGCGCGGCCGCGTCCCTGCGGGCCTTGGGCGCGTCGTAGGAGCTCACCCGGCGGAACAGGTTCACCTGCGCCAGGCCGGCGATCGCCACCGGGTGACCGGGGTCAATCGCCAGCAGCCGGTCGAAGGCCGCGGCGGCGGCATCGAGGTCGCCGCGTTCCATCGCCTGCTGCGCCTCGGCCAGCTCCGGCTCGGCGAACGCGCCCGCGCCGGGCAGCCCGTCGGCCGGCGCACCGGCACCGTCCTCGTCCTCCGGCTCGGCGCCGGTCCCGGGCAGCCCAAGCTGCTTGGCCACCTGGAGCACCTGGCCGAGCCACTGGCGCACCTGGGCCTCGGGCAGGGCGCCGAGGAACCCCGGCACGAGCTGGCCGCCGATCACCGCAAGGACCATCGGGATGCTCTGTACCTGGAGCGCCGCGCTGAGCTGCGGGTTGGCGTCCACGTCCACCTTCGCGAGGACCCAGGCCCCGGCCGCCTCGCCGGCGAGCCGTTCCAGCACCGGGCTGAGCTGCTTGCACGGGGCGCACCACTCGGCCCACAGGTCCATGACCACCGGGACGGTGCGGGAGCGTTCCAGCACGTCGGTCTCGAAGGTCGCCTCTGTCACGTCGAACACGTACTCGCTGCGGGCAGCGCCCTGGCTGGCGGCGGCTGAGGCCTGCTGGCGCTGCGCGGCCGCCTGGCGGGCGCCGAGGTCGACGGCGCCGTACAGCGAGAAGTTCCGCGGCTGCTGCATGACTCCATCCTGCCGCATCCGCGGACCTGCGTGACCGCGACGCCCGTTCCCCACCCGCCTACGATCGGGGGGGAACGGCGACGGCCCCGTGACGAAGGAAAGGGGCCGCAGGCCACCGGGGGTCCGGGGGGTCGCTCCCCGGGCCAGCACTGCGATCGAGTCGAGGTGGGTCATGGCACCCAGAGCGTTCGCCTCCGCGGCGGACCTGGCCGCGAAGGAACAGACCCTGGAGGTCCTCGCCGACGGGGTCTACGCGCTGACCGCCGAGGGCGACCCGAACGTGGGCGCGATCGAGGGCGAGGACTTCCTGGTCTGCTTCGAGGCCATGGCCACCCCGGTGGCCGCCCGCGACTGGCTCACCCTGCTCCGCCAGCACACCGACAAGCCCGTTCGCTACCTGGTGCTTTCGCATTACCACGCGGTCCGGGTGCTCGGTGCGAGCGCGTTCGGCGCCGAGATAATCGTTACGCATGAAAAGACGCGTGCGCTGATCGCGGAGCGCGGGCGGCAGGACTGGGAGTCGGAGTACGCGCGGATGCCGAGGCTGTTCAGGGAGCCGGCCTCGATTCCGGGGCTGACGTGGCCGACGGCGACGTTCACCGACCGGTTCAGCATCGATCTCGGCGGCGGGCGGGGCGAGGCGATCCTGCAGCACTGCGGGCGCGGGCACACCGAGGGCGACATCGTGGCGTGGCTGCCGGGCCAGCGGATCCTGTTCGCCGGCGACCTGGTCGAGGCGCAGGCCGCGCTGTACACCGGGGACGCGTTCCACCGCGAGTGGGCGGCGGGCACGCTGGACGGCGTCGCGGCGCTGGGCGCGCAGACCCTGGTCGGCGGGCGCGGCGCGGTGGCGCACGGCGCGCCGGCGTGCGCGGCGGCCGTCGCCCAGACCCGGCATTTCCTTGAAACCATGCTGGCCGAGGTGGGCGCGGTGCACCGCCGCGGCGGCACGCTCGCCGACGCGTTCGAGGCCGCCCACGGCGCCCTGGTGGAGCGCTACGGGCGCTGGCCGATCTTCGAGCACTGCATGCCGTTCAACACCTCCCGGCTGTGGGACGAGCTGTCCGGGATCGAGCGGCCGCGGATCTGGACCGCGCAGCGCGACCGCGAGGTCTGGGACGAGCTGCAGGGCTGAGCCGTGGCGCTGGTGGCGGTGCTGGGCAACGGGCCGGTGGGGCAGACCGCGGCGCTGATGCTGGCCCGGTGGGGGCTGCCGGTGGTGCTGCTGGACCGGCGCCCGCACCGGGACGCGGCGGGTTCCAAGTCGATCGTGCAGCAGCGGGACGTGCTGGACGCCTGGGAGGCGGTCGGCGCCGGGCGGCGCATCGCGGGCGAGGGCGTCACTTGGACCACTGCGCGCACGTTCTACCGGGACGCCGAGCTGCTGCGCGTCACGTTCGCCGACCCGGGGCGGCCGCGGTTCCCGCCGTTCGTCAACATCTCCCAGACCCGGACCGAGGAGATACTCGACGACTGCATCGCCGCCCAGCCGCTGATCAGCGTGCGCTGGGACCACCGGGTCACCGGGCTGGCCCAGGACGCCGGCGGGGTCACCGTGACCTGCGCGACCGCCGCCGGGCCCGCCGTGCTGCGCGCCGGCTACGCGGTCGCCTGCGCGGGCGCGCACGGCGAGGAGGTCCGCCGGGCGCTCGGGGTGCGGTTCGACGGGCAGACGTTCGGCGACCTGTTCCTCATCTGCGACATCCGCACCGACCTGCCCGGCTGGGCGCGGGAGCGGCGGTTCTACTTCGACCCGCCGTGGAACCCGGGCAGGCAGGTGCTGATCCACCCGTGCCCGGGCTCCACGTTCCGGATGGACTGGCAGGTGCCCGCCGGCTTCGACGAGGCCGCCGGCGCGCGTGACGCCCGGATCCGGAAGATCATCGGCGACCGGCCGTACGAGGTGGCGTGGTCCTCGGTGTACACATTCAGTTCCCGGGTCGCCGACCGGATGCGCGCCGGGCGGGTCCTGCTGGCCGGCGACCTGGCGCACCAGCTCTCCCCGTTCGGCGCGCGGGGCCTGAACTCCGGGGTCCAGGACGCGGAGAACGCGGCCTGGAAGATCGCGTTCGTGCTGCGCGGCTGGGCGCCGGAGCGCCTGCTGGACAGCTACCATGCCGAACGGCACGCCGCCGCCTGCGAGAACCTGGAGGTCACCTCAGCCACGATGCGCTTCCTGGTGCCCGGCACGGACGCCGAGCGGCGGCACCGGCTGGACACCCTCGCCCGCGCCGCGACCGACCCCGCCGCCCGGGCCGCCGTGGACTCGGGACGGCTGGCCGAGCCGTTCTGGTACACCGCCTCGCCGCTGACCACGCCGGACCCGCGGCGGCCCTTCGCGGGCCGCCCTCCGCGCGGTGCGGTCCCCGCGCCGGGCCCCGGCATCCTCGTCCCCGACATCCCGGTTTTTTCTGCAGAACGCCCTGACGGCGCCACCCTTCGCGCCCTCGCCCGCACGGGTTTCATGCTGCTGTGCGCCTCCGGCGCGGACCTGGCCGCGGCCCGGGAGGCGGCCGGCGCGGTGGCGGCGCCGGTCCGGGTGCTGGACGCCGCGGCGCTCCCGGATCGCGGGGCAGGCCTGGCGGAGGCGGGGCTGGCCGCGCCCGGCGAGGTGTGGGTGATCCGCCCGGACGCGCACGCCGCCGCGGTGCTGCACCGCCCGGGCCGGGCGGAGATCACGGCGGCGCTGCGCCGTGCGCTGGCCCTGGCGGAGGCACCGTGCTAGCCCGGGCGGCAAGCCGCCCCGAAGCCCCCCCAGTCCTAGCCCGGGCGGCAAGCGGCCCCGAAGCCCCCCCGGAGCCCCCCGGTGGCTCAAGGCCCCGTTCCTCCATCCCGGGATATTCGCCGTGACCTGGCTGGACCTGCCGCCGGGGACCGGGTTCGGCCTGGCCAACCTGCCGTTCGGGATCTTTTCCGCGCAGCGCGCGGGGGATTCCCGGGCCGGTGTCGCCGTCGGGGACCGGGTGCTGGACGTGGCGGCCGTGGCCGACAGGCTGCGGCTGCCGCTGCGCGATGTGTTCGCCGGGCCGACGCTGAACCGGTTCCTCGCGGCCGGGCCGGGCACCTGGCGGGAGGCGCGGGAGCGGATCACCGAGTGGCTCACCGGCCCGGCGCACCGCGGGGTGGTGGCCGCCCACCTGGTCCCGGCGGGTGACGTGCGGCTGCGCCTGCCGTTCGCGGTGGCCGATTACGTGGATTTCTACGCGTTCCAGGCGCACGCGGAGAACGTCGGCGCGATCTTCCGGCCGGGCCAGCCGCCGCTGCCGCGGAACTGGCTGCACATGCCGCTGGGCTACCACGGCCGGGCGGGCAGCGTGGTGGTCTCCGGCACCCCGGTCACCCGGCCGTACGGCCAGCGCAGGGAACCCGGGGCCGGAGGGCCGTCTTTCGGGCCGTCCTTGCGGCTGGATTTCGAGGCCGAGGTGGGTTTCGTGGCCGGTGTGCCGTCGCGGCACGGCGTGCCGGTGCCGGTGGACGATTTCGAGCGGCACGTGTTCGGCGTGTGCCTGGTCAACGACTGGTCCGCCCGGGACATCCAGGCGTTCGAGACTGTTCCGCTCGGCCCGTTCCTCGGCAAGGCGTTCGCCACGTCGGTGTCGCCGTGGATCGTGCCGCTCGCCGCGCTCGGCGCGGCCCGGGCCGCCCCCCCGCGTCAGGACCCGGCGCCGGCGCCGTACCTGCGGGGCGGCGGGGAGCCGTGGGGCCTGGACCTCAGCCTCGAGGTCCGCGTCAACGGCAGCCTGGTCAGCCGCCCGCCGTTCGCCGCCATGTACTGGACCCCGGCGCAGTTGCTCGCCCACCTCACCAGCGGCGGCGCGCCGGTGCGCACCGGTGACCTGTTCGCGTCCGGCACGGTCAGCGGGCCCGGCCGCGATCAGCTCGGCTGCCTGCTGGAACTGACCCGCGACGGCGCCGAGCCGGTCGCGCTGGCCGATGGCGGCCGACGGGCCTTCCTCGAGGACGGCGACGAGGTGGTGATCAGCGCCGCCGCGCCCGGGCCGGACGGGGAGGTCATCGGCATCGGTGCGGTGCGCGGGCGCGTGACCAGTGCCGCCCGCTGATCAACAGAGCCGTCCGGCCGGTGCCCGGGGGGCAGGGGCGCCCGCGCACGGTCCGCCGGCCGCCGGGGCAGACGTGAGAGCGGCCATCAGGCGGCTTCGCGGGGCACGAGCAGGTACAGCAGCGCGATAAGGGTGGGCCCGCTGACGATCGCGCCCCCGTCGATGAGGGCGGGGACCTCGGCGAGCGGGACCCACTCGATCCGGTCGGCCTCGGTGCGGTCGGACGGCTGCCCTGCGTGGCTCGCCCCGTCCGCGCGGAACAGGTAATGCGTGGAGTCCACGGACCCGTTGGACGGCTGCGAGGCGACCAGCAGCCGCAGCGGTCCGGGCCGCCATCCCGTCTCCTCCTCGACCTCGCGGGCCGCGGCCTGGCCAGGTGATTCGTCCTCCTCGACCCGCCCGGTCGGGATCTCCCAGCCCCACGTGCCGGTGACGTGCCGGTGCCGCCAGATCAGCAGGACCTGCCCGGGCTCCCGGATGACCGCGGCGCCGGCCACGGGGCGGGCCATGCGCACCACGTGCTGCTCGAACCGCTGGCCGTCCGGCAGTTCCACGTCCACCAGGTCCAGGCTGACCCACGGGCTTTCGTAGATGGGCCGCCGCCCGTGGACCGTCCACCGCATGGCTCCGCCCTCCCTGCTCGGCCCGCGCCTCACCGCACGGCCGGGACCGTGGCCCGGACCCGCTCCGCGAACTCCCGTGCCTGCGGTGACTGCGGGAAGCGGGTCAGCGCGCGCACGGCGAACTGATGCACCCGGCGCCGGGCCCGGGAGGACCGGAGCGCGGAGATCTGCTCCACCGAACCCGCGGCCACGGCGATCGCCTCCTCCGGCTCGCGCTGTGCCAGCCGGACGTTCGCCAGGCCCAGCAGGTCCAGCACGCGGCTGCGCACGTAGAACGGCTCCCGGCTGCCCAGCGCCGTGGTGATGTGTTCCGCCGCCAGGGTGGCACAGCGGGCCGACCCCCGGCCATGGCCGCGGAGCGCCAGCACCTCGCAGCACGCGCCGGCGGTCCCGGCGATCTCCGGCGGCCCGAACAGGGCCTGCCCGGGGCTGCCCACGGCCAGCGCGGCCGCCTGGTCCAGCGCCCGGGACACCGGGCCGTAGCCGCCGGTGAAGGCGAGGGCCCACGCCGCGCAGCCGCTGAGCAGCGCCGAGGAGCCCGGGCCGCGCCCGCCCAGCGCCCGGCGGGCGTCGTGCAGCAGGCCGATGGCCTCGGCGGCGCGGCCGTCCGCGACCAGTTGCCGGGCCAGGGCGCTGACGACGCGGGCGCCCAGGTCGTCGTCGCCGGCCTCCCGCGCCGCGTCGAGGGCGAGGGCGAGGTACCAGTGGGCGACCCAGTCGCGGCCGGCGTCCGCGGACATGTGCCCGGCCACGAGGGCGAGCTTGGCCGCGACGCCGAACAGCCGACGGTGCACCGGGCGCGGGTGGTGCTCGGCGAGCAGGTCGGCCATCTCGTTGAGCTGGCCGACCACGGCCTTGCGCCGCATCCCGCCGCCGTACTGGTGCCCCCACTTCCGGAAGGCGTCGGCGGTTTTCTCCAGTTCGCGCAGCTCGTCAACGTCGGCCGGGGCCGGTTCCCCGGTCCGCGCGGGCAGCCGCCCGGCCGCGCCCGCGGTCCCGGTGGCACCCGCGGCCCAGCGCGCCAGCGCGGCGCTCCCCCGGGCGGCCGGGTCCGGCAGCCGGGTCCGGCCGGGGATACCGGTCTTGCCGAGGTCGCCGAGGGTCACCCGGGAGATGGCGTGCACCAGCGCGGGCGCGCCCAGCGGCGGCATGTCCCCGTGGCCACGCCAAGGGCCGGAGCCCGCGCGCCCGGCGAGCCGGCCGCCGGCGGCCAGGATGTCGTCCAGGCGGCGGGCCATCCCCGCCGAGGGCTGCTGCTGCCCGGACGATAACCGGGACACCAGCGCGTGGTCGCACGGAATCCGGCGGGCCAGCGCCCGCACCCCGATTCCGCGCTCGGCCATCAGCGCCCGCAGCGTCTCCGCGAAGTCATCCATCGCCGTCCCTATCATCGCTCCGCTCACCGCTGTGACCAGCGAGAGCTCGTGGGCCGGTGGTGACAGCCGGCCAGTCACCACTCCCAACGTAACTACCCGGAAGCGCACAGTGGCAGTCGTGGGCGCAACCCTCCGCTGGCCCGGCCCATGACCGGCGACCCGAGGCCCGGGCCGGATGAGATCGCCCTGTCGGCTCCGGCCGGCGGGGACTTGTGCCATTCCCTTGAGCACGTGCGTGCCGGGCGGCCGGCCCAGGTGCGGGTCACGTTCGGGGAACTCGGCACGCGCTACGCCGATGACCTGTGGCCCGAGTGCTGGCACCGCAGCTACCTGATGTGCGGGCCGTGCTGGCGGGATGCCCGCCGGATCGCCGCCGTGCGGCGCCCCGCGCTGGTCATCCGCTACGCCAACGGCCCACCGGCGGGCGGCACCGGCGGGCGGGCGTTAACCGGCGCCGGCCCCCGGCCAGGGCCGGAAGGACCCACCGGGCGGACGGCGCTGGCCGCCCGGTGAATGCCCCGCGCGGCCAGGGCAGCGCGCCCCCGACGCCCCTGGCCGCGCGGGCACCACCCCGGGGCATCCCGAGGCCGGGTCACCGCGGCCGTCGTGGTCCGAGACTCACCCGCAGAAATCATGGCGGGCCGGACCGCGACCCTCGATGCTGTGGCCGACCAACGGCCACAGCGGATCTTGGGGTTAGCTCACGTTGACCGCGGTGTCGTCGATGACGAAGGAGGTCTGCAGTTCGTAGTCTTCGCTGCCGGTGAACTTCAGCGTGATCTTCTGCCCGGCGTAGGCGGTCAGCGAGAAGCTGTGCTGGGCGTATCCGGTGTTGTGGTCGAGGTTGGAGCAGGCGTGCAGCGTGCCGCGATCACCGCCCGCCCGCGGCCAGCCCCGGCCCGTTACGCGTTGAGCAGCCGCTTAAGGAACTGCCCGGTGTAGCTCGCCTCGCAGCGCGCCACCTGTTCGGGGGTCCCCGTCGTCACCACCGTGCCGCCGCCGGAGCCGCCGTCGGGACCGAGGTCGATCACCCAGTCCGCCGTCTTGATCACGTCCAGGTTGTGCTCGATCACGATGACGGTGTTGCCGCTGTCCACCAGCCGGCTGAGCACCCCGAGCAGCTTGCGGATGTCCTCGAAATGCAGCCCCGTGGTGGGCTCGTCCAGCACGTAGATGGTCCGCCCGGTGGACCGGCGCTGCAGTTCCGACGCGAGCTTGACCCGCTGCGCCTCACCACCGGACAGGGTCGGCGCGGGCTGGCCCAGCCGGACGTACCCGAGACCCACGTCGACGAGCGTCTTCAGGTGCCGGTGGATGGCGGGCACGGGCTCGAAGAACCCCGCCGCCTCCTCGATCGGCATGTTCAGCACGTCCGCGATCGTCTTGCCCTTGTAGTGCACGCCGAGCGTGTCGGTGTTGTATCGGGCACCGTGGCAGACCTCGCACGGGACGTAGACGTCCGGCAGGAACTGCATCTCGATCTTGATCGTGCCGTCGCCGGCGCAGGCCTCGCACCGGCCGCCCTTGACGTTGAAGGAGAACCGGCCCGGCTGGTAGCCGCGGACTTTCGCCTCGGTGGTCTGCGCGAAGAGCCGCCTGATGTGGTCGAAGACGCCCGTGTAGGTGGCCGGGTTGGACCGCGGGGTGCGCCCGATCGGGCCCTGGTCGACGTGCACCACCTTGTCCAGGTGCCCGGTGCCGGTGACCCTGGTGTGCCTGCCCGCCACCGTGCGGGCGCCGTGCAGTTCCCTGGCCAGCGCGTTGTAAAGGATGTCGTTGACCAAGGTGGACTTCCCGGAGCCTGACACCCCGGTGACCGCGATGAGGCAGCCGAGCGGGAAGGCCACGTCGACGCCGCGCAGGTTGTGCTCGGTGGCGCCCCTGACCACCACCTCCTTGCCCTTGACCGGCTGGCGGCGGGTGCGCGGCAGCGGGATGGACTCCCGCCCGGTCAGGTACGCGCCGGTCAGCGACTCCCCGCTGGCCAGCAGGTCGTCCAGCGGGCCGGACACCACGATCTTGCCGCCGTGCTCGCCCGCGCCGGGGCCGATGTCCACGACCCAGTCCGCCGCTCGGATGGTGTCCTCGTCGTGCTCCACGACGATGAGGGTGTTCCCCAGGTCGCGCAGCCGCAGCAGGGTCTCGAGCAGCCGGTGGTTGTCCCGCTGGTGCAGCCCGATGGACGGCTCGTCGAGCACGTACAGCACGCCCACGAGCCCGGAACCGATCTGCGTGGCCAGGCGGATCCGCTGTGCCTCACCGCCGGCCAGCGTCGCGGAGGCGCGGTCCAGCGTCAGGTAGTCCAGGCCGACGTCGAGCAGGAACCCGAGCCGGGCGTTGACCTCCTTGAGGATGCGCCCGGCGATCTGGTGATCCCGGTCGGACAGGCTCAGCGCCAGCAGCAGCTTGGCCAGTTCCCCGATCGGCAGCGCGCAGAACTCGGCTATCGACCTGCCGTCCACCGTCACCGCCAGGGACACCGGCTTCAGCCGGGCTCCCTGGCACGCCGGGCAGGGCACCTCGCGCATGTACCCGGCGAAGCGTTCCCGGCTGGAGTCGCTTTCCGCCTCCGAGTGCCGCCGCTCGATGTACGGCACCACGCCCTCGAAGCCGGTGTAGTAGGACCGCTCGCGCCCGTACCTGTTCTTGTAGCGGACGTGCACCTGCTCGTCGTAGCCGAACAGCAGCGCTTTCTTCGCCGCCGCGGGCAGCCGCGACCAGGGCGTGTCGATGCCGAACCCCAGCGCGGAGCCCAGCGCCTCCTCCAGGCGCAGGAAGTAGTCGCTGACGTGACCGGCGCTCCACGGCCCGATCGCGCCCTCGGCCAGGGTCAGCGACGGGTCCGGTACGACCAGCTCAGGGTCCACCTCCATGCGGGTGCCGAGGCCGGTGCAGTCCGGGCAGGCGCCCCAGGGGGAGTTGAACGAGAACGAGCGCGGCTCCAGCTCCTCGAACGACAGGTCGTCGTAGAGGCAGGCCAGGTGCTCGGAGTACATCCGCTCCCGGTGCGGGTCGCTGCCGGGCAGGTCGATGAAGTCGAGCACGACCACGCCGCCGGACAGGCCGAGCGCGGTCTCCACCGAGTCGGTGAGGCGCCGCCGCGCGGACTGTTTGACGGCGAGCCGGTCGACCACCACCTCGATGGTGTGCTTCTCGTACTTCTTCAGCGCGGGCGTCTGGCCGGCGCTGGCCTCGTCCAGGCGGACCACCACGCCGTCCACCCGCGCCCGCGAGAACCCCTTGACCTGGAGCTCGCGGAGCAGTTCGGTGTACTCGCCCTTGCGCCCGCGTACCACCGGGGCGAGCACCTGGAACCTGGTGCCCTCGTCGAGCTCGAGCACCCGGTCCACGATCTGCTGCGGCGTCTGCCTGGCGATCGGCCGGCCACAGACCGGGCAGTGCGGCTTGCCCACCCGCGCGTACAGCAGCCGCAGGTAGTCGTAGACCTCGGTGATCGTGCCGACCGTGGAACGCGGGTTGCGGCTGGCCGCCTTCTGGTCGATCGACACCGCAGGGGACAGCCCGTCGATGAAGTCCACGTCGGGCTTGTCCATCTGGCCAAGGAACTGCCGCGCATACGCCGATAGGGACTCCACGTACCGGCGCTGGCCCTCGGCGAAGATGGTGTCGAACGCCAGGCTGGACTTGCCCGAACCGGACAGCCCGGTGAACACGATCAGGGCGTCCCTGGGCAGGTCGAGCGACACGTCCTTGAGGTTGTGCTCGCGCGCGCCACGCACAACGAGACGATCAGCCACTGCGCTCTGCTCTCTGGTGGATCCGGCCGAGGTCAAGGGACACGCCATGGTATCCGGGGGGTCCGACAAACGTGGCTCTCGCAGCTCACCCGGCCTCATACCACCGGGCCGCGCTCCCAGGGTGCCACGCCGTGCGCGAGGATTAGCCGCGATACCCGAAAGGGGTAGCGCATGAACGAGGTCAGTCATTCCCTGGACGCAGTCGCGGCGGCGACCGAGCGCCTGCTCACGACCGCCAGCGCGCTGAATGACGCCGAGGCGAGGGAGCCTTCGCTGCTGCCGGGATGGACTCGCGGGCATGTGCTCACCCACATCGCCCGCAACGCCGACGGCCTCGGCAACCTGCTGCGCTGGGCACGGACCGGCACCGAGATCCCCATGTACGCGAGCATCGAGGCGCGCGGCGCGGACATCGAGGCAGGGGCCGGGCGGCCTGCCGCCGACCTCGCCGCGGACGTACGCGAGTCGGCGTCGGCCTTTGCCGCAGAGGCGGCCGCCATGCCGGCCGAGGCCTGGATCGAGCAGGTCCGGGCGCTGCACGGGCCCGCCTTCCCGGCCTTCGGGGTGCTCGACCGCCGGCGCTCCGAGGTCGAGATCCACCACGTGGATCTGGCAGCGGGCTACTCGCCCGGCGACTGGCCGGACGACTTCCTCGTCGAAGCCCTGCCCCGGGTCGCCGAGTCGTTCGCCGGGCGCGACGACGCACCGCGATGCCTGATCTGGGCGGAGGGCGCCAAGGACTCGCTGCGTATCGGCGCGGACCAGGCGGGCGCGCCGCTGGTGTTCGTCCGCGGGCAGCCCGCTGACCTGCTGGCCTGGCTGCTCGGCCGGGGCGACGGCAGCACGCTGACCATGCCCGCTGGTGCCACGCCGCCAGCGCTGCCGCCATGGCGGTAGGGCACCACGACAGGTCGTTTGGTAAGAAAAGAAGAGCGAGCGTGAGGAGAGACCGTGGCCTATACCGGGGACGTGAGCGTCGGGGGCGCGCCCGACACGAGGGAGATCACCGGGCTCACCGTGACCAAGCTCGCGGTGGGCCCCATGGACAACAACGCCTACCTGCTGGAGTGCGCGCGGACCGGTGAACTGGTGCTGATCGACGCGGCCAACGAGGCGCCGCGGCTGCTTGAGCTGCTCGGCGGCAGGCCGCTGAGCCGGATCGTCACCACCCACCGGCACTGGGACCACTGGCAGGCGCTGGCCGAGATGCAGGCCGCGACCGGCGCGGCGGTGATCGCCCACCCCGACGACGCGGACGAGCTTCCGGTGCGAGCCACCGTCCTGGTAAACCACGGTGACACGGTGCCGGTGGGGTCCCGGGAGATCTCGGTGATCCACCTGCGCGGGCACACGCCGGGCAGCATCGCGCTGTGCTACGACGCGGGCGGCGAACTCGCGGATACCCCGCACCTGTTCACCGGCGACTCGCTGTTCCCCGGCGGGCCCGGCAACACCGAGGGCGACCCGAAGCGCTTCGGCCAGCTGATGGACGACCTGGAGGAGCGGGTGTTCGGGACGCTGCCGGACGGCGCCTGGGTGTACCCGGGCCACGGCAAGGACACCACGCTGGGCACCGAGCGCCCGCACATTCAGGACTGGCGCGCCCGGGGGTGGTGACCGCGGCGCCGGCCGTGGTGATGCCGCGGCGGGCGGACGCTGACCTGGGTGGCGTAGACGACGATGTTGCTCAGGTAGGAGCCGGTCACCGGGTCGAAGACGCCGCCGCACGTGATCAGGCGCAGCTCTGCATCCGGCACCGGCCCGTACACCTGCTCGGTCGGGAAATCGTCCTTGGGGTACATGTGCTCGGCGGTCACTTGGAACACCGCGAGCCTGCCGTCCGCTCGCCGGACGTACACCAGGTTCCCGGGGCGGAGCAGGCGCAGCCGGAAGAAGACGCCCGGGCCCAGGGTCGAGTCGATGTGCCCGGCGATGATCGATGAGCCGATCTCGCCGGGCCGCGGGCTCCCGGTGTACCAGCCGGCCACGGTGGTGCTGGTCGGAACCTGAAGCGTGCCCTGCGGGGTGCGGCCCAGCTGTTCCAGTGCGGTGCGGACCCTGATGACCGGGATGATCAGCGCCACCGGGCGGGGCACCCGCTTGGCGGAGTGCGCCTGCGGCGGGGCGGCGAAGATCCCGTGCGGCGCCGGGGCGGACTTGGCCACCGGGCGCGCGATGTCACCGCGGTGACTGGCGGTCATCCGGGTCAGGCCGACCGTGCCGCCGACGACCACGAGCAGCCCGGCCAGCACCAAGGCGGTCGCGATGGGCCGCCGGATCAGCCTGGCCCGTGACCCGCGGTGAGCGGTGTCCGGGGCGGCCGCGGGCACACCACCGCCGGGCTCGCCGGCCGTCGCGGCCCGGCCTGCCGTCTCGGGCTTACCGGGCTTAGCGGGCTTCTGGGGCTTAGCGGGCTTCTGGGGCTTGGCTGGCTTGGCGGGTTTGGCCGGCTTGGCGGCCTTCCCGGGCCCGCTGGCCCTGCCCGGCCACCCGAACCTGCGGGGCCTGGCGCTCGGGATCTCCTCGTCCCAGAAGAACCACGGTTCCAGCGGACGCCCGACTGGAGGATCCCCCTCCCAGGGGGATCCTCCAGTTACCTGGCCTGCCGGCGGATCAGCGGGCGTGACGGGCGATGCTCCTCACCTTGCGGATCCGGTAGGCGCCCGCGGTGGCGATCAGCGCGCCGGCCGTGACCAAGCCGACCCAGAGCGCCGGGGACGGCGCCGGGGACGGCGCCGTGCCGCCCTGGCCGGTGGCCGGGCCGCCCGCCGGCATGACCGAGCTTCCCGCCGCGTCCTCAAGGTTGGCGATCTGCAGGTTGCGGCCCGAGGCGTCGAGCACCACCAGCGTGTGGATGGTGCCGGCGGCCAGCGAGATGTCCGTCGCGCCCTTGCCGCCCATCCCGGCCACGTGTACGACGAAGCTGCCCGGCGGGGTGCTCACGTAGTTCGTCACGTGGGCGAAGTCGAGCGCCTTGGCCAGCGTGCGGTGGTTGGCCAGGACGGTCAGCTTCTCATAGCGCAGCGACGCCTGGATCACCCGGACCAGCGACTTGCCCCGCGGTGTGGTCAGCCGGTCCTTGAGGACCTGGAGCCGGAGCCCCTTGGCCGGGCCCATGCCCGCGACCGTGAATGCACCGCCCGCCGTGATCTGCACACTGGTGGACAGCACCGGCTGCGACGAGGGGGAAGCATTCGCGCCACGCATGGCCACGGTGTACTCGCCCGCCTTCACCTTCTCGTACGGGGAGACCGTGCCGTAGGAGACGTGGTGGAGCACGATCATGGCGTGCGAGTTGCCGAACGAATAGAGGTACACATCCACGGGGGGCGTGTTCGGAGACAGGTGCGCAAGCCGGATCCATCCGGAGTTGCTGTGGTGGTGGGCCATGGCGGCGGACGCGGCCGGGGCCGATGCCAGCACCACTCCCGAGGCCAGCGTGCCGAGGCCCAGCACCGACATGAGCATTGGCGCCAGGGCCCGGGTAGCCGGGGACCTGAATCTCATCTGGTTTCTCCTTATCTCAACCGTGCGCGCCGAGCAGGCCAAGCGGGCTGGGCGCCGGATACCCGACACGGAGCACGGTCCGCCCTGATGCGGTCTGCACCACGGCGATCATTGATGGGCGGTACGTGGTCTGCTGCGCGATAAGGAAGGTGCGCAGCTCCTGAACGGATGCGGCCGGGGTACTGCCGGGGCCAGGTGCCCCGGTGATTTCGGCGGACCGGAGCGGAACGCCCGGGGAGGCGCCGGCCTGGTTCGTACCGAAGCTGATGATGTCCACCCTGTGGCTGGCGGAGAGGGCCACAAGCGTCTCCAGCAACCGGGTGTCTACCTCGCCAGCGGCGAGCTGGCGGCGGGCGGCGGGCGCCGCGAGGATCGAGGGGTTGCGCACTATCTCCGCGCCCGCCAACTTGCGCGCCGCGACGTCCGTGGCCAGGTCGTGCAGGTAGGCGCGGGCCCCGTAAGGCGCGACGAACCGGACCTCGATGCGCGCCGCGCCGGAGCCGAACGCGGCCAAGCTCACCGGTGCGTACACGCCCTCCAGGCGGGGGCCGAACTGGCTGCGCAGCGTCGCGGTGTCGAGGAGGATCTCCGAGCCGAGCGGGTCCGGCCGGCTCGGCGCGAGCACGAGCAGCCGGTTGGCCTGGACGTGCGCCGCTTGCAGCGCCGCGCACATGATCGGGTCGCAGCCGATGACCTCGTCCGGGTTGACCTGCTGTGCCACCCAGGCGGCCGCCTGCTTCCTTGCCTTGGTCACCGACGCGAGCGCGCCGCCGAGGCCCGGAACGCCCGAGCGGGCCCGCTGCCCGGTCCCGGCCGGGTTGCCCGCGGGGGTGCTCCTGGTCAGGGTGATCGTGAGGGCGCCGGCCCCGAACAGGATCACCGCGAGCAGGAGCACGGCCACCACGCGCCAGCGGGTCTTCTCCAGCCGGCGCACCAGCCACAGCCGGAACGTGGTGGCCAGCACGGCGCCCCAGGAGGGCTGCGCGGCGGGCCGCCGTGCCGCGGGCCTGGCCGCCCGCCGGGTGGCCGGCACGCCTCCGGGCCTTGTGGCAGGCACGCGTCCGGGCCTGGTGGCAGGCACGCCAGCGGGCCGGGTGGCTGGTGGCCCGGCAAGCCGGGGGCTGGCGGGCGCGGGCTTGGGCGGCGGCCCCTGGCGGGCGGGAACGCGCGGCGGCGATCCTGTGGATCCCGGCGGTTCACCGGGATCACGCGATGGTGGGCCGGGCGCCGCGCCGCCAGCTGCCGGGCTGCCGGGCGCCGGGCCGCCAGCTGCCGGGCTGCTGGGGGCCGGGCCGCCGGGGGCCGGGCCGCCGGGCGCTGTTCCGCTGGGGGCCGTTCCGCTGGGGGCCGTTCCGCTGGGGGCCGTTCCGCCGTGGGCCGTTCCGCCGTGGGCCGGGCCTGCCTTGGCGGGTCTGGTCTCAGCCTGGCTGTTTTCCGGGGGGCCGTCCCCGGCCGGGGCGTCCCCGGGCGGGCTGGCGTCTTCGGGGCCCGCCTCCGCGGGGCTGGCACCCGCGCGATCCTGCGGCGGCAGGGCCGGGCCGTGCGGGGGCTGCGGCTGCTCGTCGTCGGTGTCGGCTCCCCCGCCGTAGGGCACGAAAAAGCTGCCTGATGGCTGCTGGCCCAGCCGCACAGGCCGGCTAGCCCCGCCCGGGACCGTCACTGAACGTGACGGCCGGCGATATAGCGACGGCACGACGAAAACCCCCCGGTCACCAGGCAGAAAAGCTAGGACGTGACCGCAGGAATATAGCCGACCACACCGCTATCTTTGATTTCAAGCGGAATCGCCCACTGTTCCTAAGAAACTACGTGTTGTGTAGAGGAACGTGGCGATTGATGCCCAAAACCTCACTTAGCGTCAGTTTCTGCGAGCTGTGGGCTGTTTGGCATCTCCTGCCCCGTTCGCCCGCGCGCCCGCGCGGAGCACCCGGTGGTACAGCGCCACCGCCGAATCCACCGCATCTCCGGCTCCCGGTAGCGCGGCGCTACGCCGCGTAGCCGCCGCCCGCAGCCGGGCCGCCACCCCGGTGTCGCCGAGCACGGACAGCACCGCCCCGGCCAGCGCCACCGCGTCCCCGGCCGGCACCAGCAGCGCGCCGTCCTCTCCGGTCAGGTCGGGGATGCCGCCGGCCCGGGTGGCTACCAGCGGCCGCCCGGCCCGCAGCGCCTCCTGCACGACAAGCGGCTGCCCCTCCCAGAGGCTCGGCACCACGACGACGTCGGCGGCCGCCATCAGCGCGGGGACATCGGCCCGCTGCCCGAGGAACCGGACCGGGACCCCCGCGGCATGCGCCTGGCCGGCCAAAGCTTTCGCCAGCGGGCCCGTTCCCGCGATCGCCAGCAGCGGGGCGGCCTCGCGGCCCTGCCACCGCGCGGCGGCCTCGATGAGCACCCCGAACCCCTTCTGCTCCACCAGCCTGCCCGCCGCAAGCACGACCGGACGGCCCGCCTCGCCAAGCTCCGCCCGGGCCGCCACGACCTCCCCCGGGCCCGGTGGCGGGACCTTGGGGGCGGCCACCACGGCCCGCCCGCCGTCGTGCGCGCGGGCCCGGCGCATCCGCGCCGCGAGGTCCCCGCTGACCCAGGTGACCGCGGCCGACCGGCGGGCGGCGAGGCGCTCGAGCGCGGCGTGGATCGCGCGCGCGGTTCCGCGCGCCGGCGGGGCGCTGTGCACGGTGACGACCAGCGGCCGCCGGGGCTGTGCCAGGGCGGCGAACGCCGCGGCCCGCAGCCCGTGCGCGTGCACCACGTCGGGCCGCCAGTCCCGGAGCAGGCGCCGCAGCCGCAGCACCGCTGCCAGGTCATGAGCGGGCCGGGGGCGATCCGCCATGTCCACGGCCGTGAACCCGGGCGCTCCGCGGCCGGCCGCGCCGTCCCGGCCGGGGCCGGGGAGATAACGCCGCCCGGTCTCGGCGGGGCCGAACACGCGCACCGCCATCCCGCGCGCCGCACATCCCCGCGCGAGCATGGCCACGTGCGCCCCGGTCCCGCCCGCCGTGGTGCCGGCCACGTAAGCGATCCGCAGCGGCGGGCCGCCCCGCTCCCCCGGATCCCGGTTCACCGGCCCCACCTCCCGGCGGCCCTGGCGATGAGGGCGCGCAGGTCACCGCCGTCAAGCGCCAGTGCGGCCACCCCGAACGCCGCCGCCGCGCTCAGGCAGGCGAGCAGCGTGACCACTGCGTTTGGAAACAACCCTGAGAAATGGAAGCTGGCGGACACCAGCGCGCCTGCCGCCCCGCCGGCCAGCGCACCGGCCAGGCCCGCGCCCGCCGCGCGCGCGGAGCCCCGCAGCGCGGCCGCGCCCCGCGTGCCGCGCACGGCCGCGAGCAGGGCGATCCCGGTGTAGGTGAGCCCGATCGTGTTGCCCAGGCCGAGCACCGGCACCACCCACCGCGCGCTGACCAGCGGCACCGCGGCGATGTCCACGGCCGTGACCACCAGCCAGCCGCCGACAAGCGCGGCAGCGGCCACCCGGCTGCGCCCGCTGGCGAACAGCACCCGCGACAGCGCGGCGGCCAGCCCGTACCCGACCAGCCCCGGCGCGAAGGCGGCGAAGGCAAGCGCCAGTTGGCGCACCTGCTCTGGATGAGATACGAACAGCCGTGCGGCAGGCCATGCCGCCCCGGCGAGCAGGGCCGCGCCGAGCCAGGAGACAAGCGTTGCCGCGCGGGTGGCCGCCGCGGCGGTGCGGTCGAATTCCGCGCCGGCCGCGGCGGACAGCAGCGGGAAGGCCGTGGTCGCGATCGGCACCGCGAGGACCGCGTAGGGCACGAAGAACATCTGCCAGCCGTAGTTGTAGAGCACCACGGCGCCCTCGCCCGCGTGCCCGTTGGCGAGCACGATGACCGCCACCAGGGACGTGTCCTGGGCGACGAACGCGGCCACGCCGACGGCGGCCAGGGACCGCACCCGCCGCGCCACGCCGGGGGGGAAGCGCAGCGCGGGCCGCAGCCGCAGGTGCAGCCGCAGCGCCGGGCCGAGCGCGGTGAGCATGAGCGCGGCCACACCAGCCGTGGTGCCCACCGAGAGCATCAGCTCGGCCGGCTCGGGCAGGCCGGCCAGGGCGCCGCGGTGCCCGGCGGCCAGCGGGACGAAGGCCAGGTAGGCGCCGATCACCACCACGCTGGACACCACGGGCGCCAGCGCCGGCGCGGTGAACCGGCGGTGCGCCTGCAAGATCCCGTAGAGCACCACGGCCAGGCCGTACAGCAGGATCTGCGGGGCGAACACCGCCAGCATGCGCGAGCTGACCATGACCTCGGTGGCCTGCGAGCAGTGCGGCACGCCCGACAGCAGCACCGAGGCAAGCGGGCGCGCGGCCAGGGCGATGATCAGGCTGGCGGGCGCGAGCAGGACCACCGTCCAGGTCAGCAGCGCCGAGGCGATCTGGGCGGCCTCGGCGTCGGGTCCCTCGCCGGCGCCGCCGGCCGCTGTGCCCGCGGCCGATGCGGGCCTGACGGGGCCGCCCGGGCCCCGCGCGGCCAGCCGGTCCGCTGCGGGCCGGCTCCCCGCCGGCCCGGTCCCCGCCGGCCCGGCGGTTGCGGGGCCGGTCTCTGCCGTGCTGGTCTCTGCCGGGCCGTTGCCCTGGTGGCCGCCGTCCGCCTGGCCCTGACCGGCGGGGCGGTACGGGGCACGGCGCGCGGCGGCCGCACCCGCCAGCACCGGGACGATGGCGCTGGTGAGCGCGCCGCCGAGGACGATGTCGTAGATGATGTTGGGCACCTGGTTGGCGGTCGCGTACGCGGTGCCCAGGCAGTGGCTGCCGACCGTGTGCGCGAAGACGAGCTGGCGCCCGAACCCCACCACCCGCGCGACCACCGTGATGCCGCCGATGAGGGCCGCGGCGCGCCCGATCCCGCGGCCCACCTGGCGGAGCGGGCCAGCCTCGGTCACCGAGGCAGGCGGGCCGGTCACGACGGCGCTGCGGCCGCCGTGGCTCCAGCCCCCCGGGGTTCCGCGGGCGGCGGGCCGTCACGCCCCGGGACCGGGGCGGCCGGAACGGGCCGGCGGCCGAGCATGTCCAGCCACCGCAGCGCCGGGGTGCGCTCGATGACCGTGGTGAAGCTGACCACCTCGCTGGCCGCGGTGAGCCCGGTGATCGCCGCCAGCAGCGCGAGCCTGGCCGGGCGGGGCAGGCTGGCCGCAGCCGCCACCCCCAGCAGCGCACCGAGCGCGTTGGCGCCCGCGTCCCCGAGCATCGCCCGCTCGCCGAGGTCTTCGGGCAGCAGCGCGGCCGCGGCGCCGAGCGGGGCGGCCACCGCGCAGCGTGCGCCGGGCCGCGTGGCCAGGAGCGTTCCGCCTGCCAGCGCCACCTTCAGCGCCCGGCCCGGGCGCAGGTCGAACAGGTTCAGCAGGTTGGCGCCGCCGGCGACCAGCCCGGTGTTGACGGCGATGTCGGCAGGGCTATCCCCACCGAGCAGCGCGGCGGACGCCAGGCCCGTCGCGCCGATGCCGGCGAGCTTGACCGCCCCCGTGGTGACCTCGCCCCGGGCGAGCGCGCCGAGGTGCCCGCGAAATCCGCGCCGGCCGCCGCTGCCCGCCAGGTCGTCGTAGCCCCCGAACGCCGCCGCACCGGTGCCCGCCACCGCCAGCGCGGCCCGGACCCTGGCCGGAAGGCCGGGCCCGACGGCCGGCACCGCGACGCCGACCGCGGCCAGGGCGGGCCCCTCCAGCAGGGTGAGCCGGTCGCCGCGGTGATTGGTCCTGGTCCAGGCCCCGGCGCCACCGGGCGGCCTGAGGGACAACGCGGCGTAGGCGGCGCGCGCCGCGCAGGCGGCGGCCGTCCCCGTTGCCAGCGCGGCGGCCGGTCCTGGCCGGGACCACCGGGACTGACCGTGCTGGCCGGTCTGCCGCGCCTGGCCGGTCGGCTGCAGGTGGCCGGCCTGCCACGGTCGGCGGGCCCGCCGCGCCTGGCCGGTCTGCCGCAGTCGGCCGGCCCGCCGGCCGCGGGCGCTCATCGCGGCGCCGATCCGGCCGCGGCCCGCCGGCCGGCCCTGCCGCTCGCGGTGCCCTGGGTCGCCGCGGTGGGTGACACGGTGGGCGCGGGGCTCGGCGGCGGGCTCGGCCCCGCGGCGCTCGCGGTCGAGGTCACCCCGTAGCTGCCGCTCCTGCCGCGCTGCCGCTCCGCCAGCGACTGGGCCACCACGATCTGGCCGATCGGGTAGTCGGCGTCGTCCACGCTGGTCAGATGGCCCTGCTTGCCTGCCCGCATCACGTCGATGGCGCTGCCCGCCCCCGAGCCCGTCACGGTCCCGGCCACCACGGTGCCGAGGCCCGCGAGGTTCAGCTGCTGGGCCAGCGTGACCAGGGCCTGGCTCTGCGGGTTGGTGTCGTCGGTGGACGCCGGGGTGGCCGGGATTATCACGACAGCCAGCGTGGCACGGTCCCAGGGCTGCCCGCTCTTGGTCAGGAATCCTCCGCCGGCGAGCGCCTGCACGGTCTGCACGCTGACCGGGTCCCGCTCACCCGGCGCCGGCTGGCCGGGCTGGCCCTGGGTCATGATCACGTGCGCGAGCAGCTCGCTGGCCTGGGCCTGGGCCGACCCGGCCAGGGCGACGGCGGCGGCCTGGGCGTACTGCTGGGCGACCTGGGTGAGCTTTTGGCTCATGGTGGCGCTGGTATCGAAGAACGCGGGCTGGAGCTGCAGGGAGCCGGTGACCGTCGCCCCCGCCGTTTGCAGCGCCTGGGTGACCCCGCTGGTCACCGAGCCGGGTGCCCCGGGCGCCAGCATCAGCACGACCTGCTGGTTCGCGAGCACGCCGTGCAGGATCGCCGGGGCGTTGGCGAGCGCGAACTGGTTCTCGCCGCTGATCTGGGCCTGCAGTTGCGCCTTCTGGCTGAGCAGGGTCTCGATCTGGTTGTGCTCGGTCTTCGACAGCCCGTTCAGGCCGCGCTGCACGTACGGCCTCAGCTCGGTGGACCCCAGCAGCAGCCCGAGGCTCAGCGCTAGGAAGATCGCGACGATGGAGACGAGGTGATAGCGGAAATCGATCATCAGAACAATCCGGACAGCCAGTACCTGACCACATCCCACTGCGTGCTGAGGTACCGGATGAATATCTGGCCTGTACGCGAGTACGCCAGCACGATCAGCACGGTGGCCGACGCCGCCAGCACCAGCGCCATCAGCGCCCAGCCGGACACGCGCGGCCGGTAGAGCCTGCTGACGCCCTTGGCATCGACGAGCTTACCGCCCACCCGCAGCCGGGTAAGGAACGTGCTCGAATTCCCCGCCCTCCCCTTGTCGAGGAACTCGTCCAGGCTGTTGTGCGTGCCCACCGCGACGATCAGCGAGGCGCCCTTCTGGTCGGCCAGCAGCAGGGCCACGTCCTCGCTGGTCCCCTGCGCCGGGCAGACGACGGCGGACAGCCCGAGGCCCTGGACCCTGGCCAGCCCCGGGGCCTGCCCGTCGGGGTAGGCGTGCACGACAAGCTCGGCGCCGCAGGCGAGCCCGTGGTCGGACACCGAGTCCATGTCGCCGACGATGATGTGCGGCCGGTACCCGGCCTCCAGCAGCGCGTCCGCGCCGCCGTCCACCGCGACCATGAGCGGCTTGAACTCGCGGATGTAGGGCCGCAGCGTGGCCAGGTCCTCCCGGTGGTGGTGGCCGCGCACGACGACGAGCACGTGCCTGCCCTCGACCCGGGCGCGCAGGTCAGGCACCTCGATGCCGTCGAGCAGCAGGCCGCCCTCCTTGGTCACGTACTCCAGGGTGTTCGCCACGAACGCCTGGAGCTGGGCGGCGACCCCCGCCTTGGCCTCGGCCATGGCCGCCTGCACCGACTCGGCGGTCAGCAGCCTGCCCTTGGCGACGGCCTCCTCCCCCACGTAGAGCGTCTCGCCGTGCAGGCGGACGATCGTCCGCTCCGAGACCAGGCGGAACACGTCGGGGCCCACCGCGTCGAGCAGCGGGATGCCCGCCTCGATCAGCAGTTGTGGGCCGTGGTTGGGGTAGCGCCCGCTGATGCTCGCGGCCGCGTTCACCACGGCCGCGACATGGAGGTGCCGCAGCGCGTCGGCGCTGACCCCGTCCAGGTCCTCGTGGTCGATGATGGCGATGTCGCCGGGGGCGAGCCTCTTGGTGAGGTTCTTGGTGCGGCGGTCCAGCCGGCCTGGCCCAGTCACGCCCGGCAGGTCCTCTGTCCTGGTCCGCTGCGTGATGGGGCGCTTGAGAAACTGGGCCATCATCGGTTCCATCCTGCCACCGATCGCAGCCGCCCCGGTCAGGGTTGGCCTGCGTCGTCACACCAAGCACGTACGGAGATCCGGCTGTGGGACCAGGGTTCTACGGGAGCGCGTAACTGGTCAGCTGGCCGTTCAGGTCGACGTCGAGGACCCGCCCCCTGAGACGGCCGGGCCGGCGCGCTCCGCGCCCGCGGCGGCGAGCAGTTCGCCCGCATGCGCCTGGCCGTACTCGGAATCCTCGAGCCCGGCCAGCATCCGGGACAGCTCCCGCACCCGGCCGGCGTCGTCCAGCCGGGTGATGCCACTGCTGATCACCGAGCCGTCGCTCGCCTTCTCCACGACCAGGTGGGTGTCCGCGAACGCGGCGACCTGGGGCAGGTGGGTGACCACGATCACCTGGGCGCGGCGGGCCAGCCTGGCGAGCCGCCGCCCGATCTCCACCGCGGCCTTCCCGCCGACGCCGGCGTCCACCTCGTCGAACACGAACGTCGGCACCGGGTCCGCACCGGCGAAGACGACCTCGATGGCGAGCATCACCCGGGACAGCTCACCCCCCGAGGCCCCCTTGGCCAGCGGCAGCGCGGGGGCGCCGGGATGGGCGGCCAGCCTGATCTCCACCTCGTCCGCGCCGTGCGGGCCGTACTGCTCCTGCGGCGTGACCGCCACGGTGAGCTTCCCGTGCGGCATGGCCAGCACGGACAGCTCCCCGGTGACCGCGGCCGCGAACCGTTCCGCCGCCTCCTTGCGCAACGAGGTCAGCTTGCCGCCGAGGTCGCGGACCGTCTCGGCGAGGCGGGCCTCCTCATCGCCGAGCACCCCGATCCGGTCGTCGTCGCCGGAGAGCTCGGCGAGCCTGCGCTGCGCCTGCCCGGCCCAGGCGAGCACCGAGGCCAGCCCCGGCACCGCGGGAGCCGGGTCCGCGTCCCGAGACGCCGCGGGATCCGGGGCGGCACCCTGCTCACCGGCCTGCGGCGCGCCGGCTGTGGCGCCGGCCGGCCCACCGGGCTCCGGCGCCGGGGCGGGAATCGCCACCCGGCCGCCGTAGGCACGGATGAGCCTGGTCAGCTCGGCCCTGCGTTCCTGCACCGCGGCCAGCCGCGCCGGGTCGCTGTCCACCGAATCCACGTAGGAGGCCAGGTCGGCGGCGACGTCGGAGACCAGGTAGGCGGCCTCGGACAGGCGGCCGGCCAGGCCGGCCAGGTCCGGGTCGTGCGCGGCGACGGCGTCGAGCGCCTGCCGGGCCGTGCCGAGCAGGGCCACCGCGTCGGCACCCTGGTAGGAACCGTCCGACGGATCGCCGAGCAGAGCCACGTGCGCGGTGGTCGCCGCGGCGTGCAGCGCGTCGGCGTGCGCCAGCCGTTCCTCCTCGGCCAGCAGCTGGGTGTCCTCGCCCGCCGCCGGCGCCGCCCGCTCGATCTCCTCCAGAGCCCGGTGCAGGTCCTCTGCCTCGGCGGCCCGCTCCTGCGCCCGCGCGGTCAGCTCGGCCAGCTCGGCCTGCACGTCCCGGTGCCGCTGGTAGGCGCGCTGGTAGTCGGCCAGGATGGCGGTCAGCGCCGGGCCGGCGAACTCGTCCAGCGCCTGCCGCTGCCGGGACGTCCGCAGCAGTTGCTGCTGATCCGCCTGGCCGTGCACCGCGACGAGGTCGCCGGCCAGGTAGGTGAGCAGCGACACCGGAACCGCGCGCCCGCCCGCGTGCGCACGCGACCGGCCTTCGGCCGACACCGAACGGCTCACGATCAGGGTGCGGCCGTCGTCGTCAAGCTCGCCGCCCGCCTCCAGGACCTGCCGTGCGACGTGCCCGTCCGCCTCGATCCGCAGGCGGCCCTCCACGGTGGCCCGGTCCGCCCCGGGCCGGACCCGTGCCGGGTCGGCCCGGCCGCCGAACATCAGGCCGAGCCCGGTCACGACCATGGTCTTGCCTGCCCCGGTCTCGCCGGTCACCACGGTGAACCCGGACGAGAACTCCAGGACCGCGTCCTCGATCACACCGAGGCCGGTGATCCGCACTTCCTCAAGCATCAGCGGGCGGATCCTCCTTCCCGTCTCGTCCCGCGCCCCGGCCGCTCCGTCCACGCCAGCCGGTCACCGGGAGGCCGAACTTGGCCACCAGCCGGTCGGTGAACGTGAACGGGGCGGCCGGGCCGTGGCCGTCCAATCCACCGCGCAGCCGCGCCAGCAGCACCGGCTCGGCTCCACGGCGCACCTCCACCCGCGCCCCGGGCGCGAGATCGGTGCCCCTCCGGCCATCGCACCACAAAACGCCCTTGATCGCCTGGTTCGGACCCGCAGGCGAGCCCAGGATTTCTACCGCGAGCATCGACTGCGGCGAGACGACCAGAGGCCCGGCGAACAGCGCGTGCGCGCTGATGGGCACCATCAGCAACGCCTCCACCTCCGGCCAGACGATGGGCCCGCCGGCGGAGAAGGCGTAGGCGGTGGATCCGGTAGGCGTGGCGCAGATCACGCCGTCGCAGGCCCACCGGGACAGCGGCCGGCCGTCGATCTCGGTGACCACCTCGATCACCCGCTCCCTGGCCGCCTTCTCGACACTCGCCTCGTTCAGCGCCCAGGTGCTGGTGACGGTGCCGTTGTGCCGCACGGTCACGTCGATGGTCATCCGCTCTGCCACCGAGTACCGGTGCTCGACCACCTGGTCGACGGCGCCGGCCAGGTCATCGGGCTCGGCCTCAGCGAGGAAGCCCACGTGGCCGAGGTTGACGCCGAGCAGGGGGGCTCCGGCGGGCCTCGCAATCTCGGCGGCGCGCAGCAGCGTGCCGTCACCGCCGAGCACGATCACCATCTCGGTGTCTGCCGCCGCGGCGGGCGCGGCCGGCACGACGTCCGCTCCCGCGCATCGCAGGTCGGCCGCTTCGGTCGCGAGGACCCGTACGTTGATCCCGGCCGCGGTGAGCCGGTCCACCACGAGGCGGGCGTTGTTCACCGCCGCGTGCCGGCCGGTGTGGGCTACGACGAGCACGGTCCGCTTCACTGCGGTCCCTCCTCGACGGCCCGGCGCAGGTCGTCCTCGCGCAGCGGCGGCGCGCCCCGGCACAGCCAGAGGAAGTACTCCACGTTGCCCGACGGGCCGGGCAGCGGGCTGGCCACCACGCCGGCCACGCCGAGACCGAGGCCACGGGCGGCCTCCGCCACCCCGGCAACGGCGTCACGGCGCAGGCCCGGGTCCCGCACCACGCCACCGGCGCCGACCCGGTCCTTGCCCACCTCGAACTGCGGCTTGACGAGCAGCAGGAAATCAGAATCCTCCGGGCTGGCGCAGGCGATCAGCGCAGGCAGCACCAGTTCAAGGGAGATGAACGACAGGTCCGCGGTGACCAGGCCGGGGGCGGGGGCCACCTGCTCCGGCCGCAACTGGCGCACGTTGACCCGGTCCAGCACGGTGACCCGTTCGTCGGTGCGCAGCGCCCACGCGAGTTGGCCGTATCCGACGTCCACCGCGACGACGTGGCCCGCGCCCGCGCGGAGCAGCGCGTCGGTGAAGCCCCCGGTGGAGGCGCCCGCGTCCAGGCACCTGCGCCCCTCCACCCGCAGCCGTGGGAAGGCGGCGAGCGCGCCCGCCAGTTTCTGCCCGCCCCGGGACGCGTACTGCGGCCCGGTCGCCTCGGTGATCGTGATCGGGTCACCCGGGGCCACCTGGGTAGCCGGCTTGGCCGCGGCCTGGCCGGAGACCAGCACACGGCGCTCGGCGACCAGGCTGGCGGCCTGCTCACGGGACCGGGCCAGCCCCCTCCTCACCAGTTCGGCGTCCAGCCTTCTCCGGGTGCCCATGCGGTGACCACGGTGCCTTTCAGCCGTCGGGCGCGCCCGGCCCGGAGGACCGGTTACCGGCGCGCGCCGGGGCGTGCACATCCAGGTCACCGAGCGCCTCCGTCAGCCGCTCGTGCACATACTCGAACACGGCCAGGTGCTCGGCGAGTGGCAGCCCGGCCAGGTCGTCGAGCCGCGCGACGGCGTCGTCCACCCGCGCGTCACCCGTGGTCGCCCGCCCCCGCGCCGCGGGCCGGCCGCGCGGGCCGGCCGGGCCCGCACCCTCCACAACAGCCACACCCTCGCTACCAGCCACACCCTCGGCACCGGTCATGCGCTCACCGGCCGCACCCTCGCTACCAGCCACACCCTCGGCACCGGTCATGCGCTCACCGGCCGCACCCTCGCTACCAGCCACGCCCTCGGCGCCAACCACAGCCCCGGCCGCACCTGCGCCCGCAGCGTCGCCGTCGGGGGCAGCCTCGGCGCCAACCACAGCCTCGGCGCCAACCACAAGCTCAGCACCAACCACAAGCTCAGCGCCGGCCGCACCCCCGGCCCCCGCCGCCTCGGGGCCTGCCGGCCCGTCAGCGGCGAGCCCATGGGCGACCGGCGCCGGAACCCCTGCTTCCGGCGCGCCTTCCCCCGGCGCAAGTCCCATCGTCCTCGCTCTCCTTTGACCCTCCCCGGCATTGGCGCCGCCCCAGGAGAAACGCTACCGTCCGGCAGGGACGAGCCGGGCCCGCCGCGCGCGCGGGAAACCCGGCGAGTCTGCCGCCGGTCGCGCGCCCGTGCCCGGTCACCCCCGGCCGCGTACCTAAGATTGTGGCCACCTTGCCTATCGAGACGGCAGGGGGAAATGAGGTGTTCATGGCGACCGCCGAGGAATGCCGTCAAGCACTGGAAAGGCTGACCGGCCGGATCGCTGAGATGGACCCGGCGGACCGCCAGGCCCACCTGGTGGACCGCATGATCAGCTGCACGGTTTCCGACCTCGGCGTGACGTTCCTGACCAGGCTCGGCCCCGATGGCGCATCACCGGTCCGGGAGGCGAACGGGTCAGAGCCGCCCGCCCAGGTCCGGTTCACCGCCAAGAGCGACGACCTGGTCGCCATCGCCGACGACCCGGGCAGCATTGGGCGTGCCTGGCTGACCGGCCGTCTCAAGGTCGAGGCCAGCATCTGGGACCTGCTCCGCCTCCGCAACGTCCTCTGACCCGCTGGAACCTGTAGCCGAGGGCCTGTTGCCTGGCGATGACCTTATGCTGCTTGCGCAACAGGCCGGCGACTCCCTGCTTGTCAAAGTCGCTTCGGCGTGGCATGGCCACACCCTGACACCCCCCACCGACAGAACAGCCTCACAACCCGGGCCCTTAAGACCTCTCTCACCCCGTCGGCTACTAGCCCTTGAAGGCCCCCGCACCCCTCCTTGGGGCACGAACGTGGCACCGAGGCCCCTCTAAGGGCATCACCCTCGCATTCATGCCCCTGGAGCCGGGGCTGGGCCGTGGGGAGATGGGGCATGAACGTGGCAACGAAGCCCCTCTATGGCCCTCTATGGGCATCACCCTCGCATTCATGCCTTACAGCGTGGGGGGAGTGCGAGAGGTGAGGGACCGGCCTCGGGCCGGCCGTAGGCTGGCGGCGTGCCTGAGGGAGACGCGGTGTGGCTCACCGCGCGCCGGCTGCACCGGGCGCTGGCCGGGAGGGCGCTGACCCGCTCCGATTTCCGGGTGCCCCGGTTCGCCACGGCCGACCTCATCGGGCAGACGGTGACCGAGACCATCTCCCGCGGGAAGCACATGCTGACCAGGACCGACGCGGGCCTCACGGTGCACACCCACCTGCGCATGGACGGGTCATGGCGGATACTGCCCGCCGCCGGGCGATCCAGCGGCGGCCACCGCATAAGGCTGATCCTCGCCAACGACCAATGGCAGGCGGTCGGCCTCCTGCTGGGCGTCGTGGAGATCCTGCCCACGGCCGCGGAGCAGAATGCCGTCGGGCACCTCGGCCCCGACCTGCTGGGCCCGGACTGGGACCCGGCCGAGGCGGAACGCCGGCTGCGCGCGGACCCCGCCCGCCCGGTCGGCGAGGCCCTGCTTGACCAGCGCAACCTGGCCGGGATCGGCAATATTTTTGCTACAGAAATGCTGTTCCTCCGGGGCATCGACCCCTGGCGGCCTGTGGGCGACGTGGCGGACCTGAACGCCCTCGTAGAACTCGGCCGGCGGCTGCTGGAGGCGAACAAGGAGCGGCCCGGCATCATCACCACGGGCGCCGCGCGGCGCGGCGAACAGAACTGGGTGTACGGCCGGGCGGGCCGCCCATGCCGACGCTGCGGGACCACGATCCGCAGCGCTGACCAGGGCAACCCTGGCGAGGAGCGAGTCAGATCCTGGTGTCCGGCATGCCAGACATAGACGCGGTAGCGGTTCTCGGTCGTCGGGTCGCGACGGAACGGAGACTCGAAGGCGCCCTTCACCGGCGTGGAGGTGCCTCAGCGAACGCCGGATTGGGTACCCAGACAGATGCGGCGGCGATGGCCAGCCAGCACAGCTCTTCACTGCTCAAGGAACGGAATGCGGATTCGCTGGCCGACCGGAGCCCGCATCGGTCGTGCCACCCCTGGAAACCACCCCTACGTCACCGGCCACTGCCGCGGGGCATATGGCGCTCACCAGGCGTGAACCAGGAGCAGGAACAATCACAGAAAGTCACGTTGAGCCTGCGCGGGCTGCGCTAAAGACCGGGTGCAGGCTGCCGGCGCCCAGGCCCGCGGCCACGCCTTGTACCGGCGCGACGAGGCCGGTGACGAAGATCCCGCCGCCGATGCCGGTCAGAAGGATGCTTCGGATCACGGGTTTCTCCTGCTGCTAGACGTGTTCGGGTCGGGCGGTGGCAATGTCGACGGCGACGCCGACCATCAGCGCCTGTTGAATACGGCGTGGACGGCGATGGTGCTCTTCAACGAGGCCGCGCCCAACAAGTTCCAGGTGAGGCCGAAGTCGGCTCGGTTGATGCGCGCTTCTCCGTCGATGACCAGTTCATCGTCACCGAGCCTTGATACGCGAACGGGAAGTTCGAGGGGACGAGTGCGGTCGCGCACGCGGAGCCTGCCGGTCACGATCACGGCGTCGGAGTTCGGCGTGACACGCTCGACTGCGAAGGTGATGTGAGGGTAGTTGCCGACATCGAAAAAGTCGTCTGATCGCAAGTGGTCATCGCGCTTCTTGTTCTTGGTGTCGACCGACGCGGCCGCAACAAGCAGCGTGCCGCTCACCTCGCCGGCAGGGGACACGGCACCCAGGCCGGACACCTCACGGAAAACGCCTTCGACTGGCAGCAGGCCCCACGCGTGGCGGGTGTGCAACTCGACCTTCGACCTCGACGGATCGAGTACCCAGTCCCCGGCCAGGCGCGCCTCGCTAAGCAAGGTCCGCACTGCGGGGCTGTTCAACGATCCTGACGTGACCATGACGTGCCTCCTCTAGAAAGACGGACATCCGTTCTCTTATGGCCGATCCCCTGGTGCCTGCCTGCATCGCACGGCCGATGCTGGCGGCTACAGCGCGGCCACGGGCTGGTCTGCGGCTGGGTTCGGAGCCTGGATGAACATCAGCGCGATGACCGACGCCCCTGCGGCCAGGAGGCCTGCCACGATGAACGCGATGTGCATGCCCTCGGTCACCGCCTGATAGCTGGCAGCGGTGACGGCGCGGGCCACCGCGGATGGCACGCCGTGCCCGGCGGGGACGATGCCCCCGGCGATAGCGGCCTTGGCCGCGGCCAGCTTGCTGGCCAGTGCGGGCGGCACGTGGCGGGCGAGCAGATCGCCGGGCAGGACACCGCCGACGCGCGCGGTGACGACCGTCCCGAGGATCGCGGTGCCCAGCGCGGCGCCGATCTGGATGCTGGTCTGCTGGATGCCGGCGGCGATGCCGGCGTGCTCGACCGGTGCCGAGCCGAGGATCGCCCGGGTAGCGCCGGTCAGGGTGAGCCCGGTGCCGAGGCCGATCAGCGAGAACCACGGCCACAGGATGTCGAAGGATGAGCCCGGCGTCAGCCTCGTCAGCCCGAACATGCCGCCGGTGATGAGCAGCAGGCCGCCCGCTACCTGCAGGCGCAGCGGTATGCGGCCGCCGAGGGCGCCGCCCAGGGGCGCGCTCAGCCCGACCAGGCCGGTCAGCGGCAGGATCCGCAGCCCGGCGGCGACCGGCGAGTAGCCCTGCACGCGCTGCAGGTAGAGCATCACGTAGAAGAGGAAGCCGAACATGGCGAACGCGACCGCGATCACCGCCACCGCCCCGGCATCCAGGCTGGCAACCCGCAGCACCGATGGCGGCACGAGCGGGCGCCGGGCGGTCGCCAGGCGGCCCGCCCACAGCGCGGCCAGCACGCCCGCGCCGGCCAGGAAGCCGAGGGTGTAGGCGGAGCCCCAGGCGTGGGCGTCGGTCTTGATCAAGGCCCAGACCAGGCAGAACAGCGCCCCGGCCAGCAGCGTGGCGGCGGCGACGTCCACGCCCTGCGTGCGCCGGTCGCGGGACTCGGCCACGAACAGCAGCGCACCGGCCACGGCCAGCGCGCCGATCCCGAGGTTGATGTAGAAGATCGACTGCCAGTTCACGTACTGCACCAGCAGCCCGCCGATGATCGGGCCCGAGGCGATGGCCAGCGCGGCGCTGCCCGCCCAGACGCCGATGGCCAGCTGCAGCCTGCGGGCCGGGAAGCTGGCGCGCAGGGTGGCCAGCGTCTGCGGCAGCATCAACGCTCCGCCCAGGCCCTGCATGACCCGGAAGAAGATCAGCACACCCACCGACCCCGACAGCCCGCAGCCCAGCGAGGCCAGCGCGAACACGGTCACGCCGCCGATGAACAGCAGCCTGCGGCCGTACAGGTCGCCGAGCTTGCCGCCGAGGATCAGCCCGGTGGCCAGCGCCAGCAGGTAGCCATTGAACACCCACTCCAGGCCGGCCAGCGAGGCATGCAGGTCACGCCCGATGGTCGCGTTGGCGACCGACACCACCGACGCGTCGAGCATCACCATCATCAGCCCCGGGACGACCGCCGCCAGCGTTAGCCACGGGTGCGCCACCGTGCGCCCGGAATCTCCAGCGCCGATGGGTGCGGCCCCCGCCCGCTCCACGGCCGGAATCTGCGCCATGGCTCCTCACCTCCACAGGTATTTCCTCAAGTGAGGAATTCCTCACCTGATGTATTATTACCGCATGCAGGCAGCCAGCGCAAGTACGGTCAGCCAGGACCAGCGGCGGCCCGGGCGGCGCCCGGGCGACAGCGGCACCCGCGATGCGGTCCTCGCGGCCGCCCAGCGCCAGTTCGCCGAGCTTGGCTACGACCGCACCACGATGCGCTCGGTGGCCGCCGAGGCAGGCGTCGACCAGAAGCTCGTCGGCTACTTCTTCGGCTCCAAGCAGCGGCTGTTCGTCGCCGCGACCACACTGCCGTTCGACGCCGCGGCGGCGCTGCCCGCCATCCTCGGCGGCGACCCGGCCGCGCTTGGCGAGCGAGTGGCCCGGTTCGTCGTCGGAATACTGGAAGACGCCGACGCCGGAAGCCGCATCATCGGCCTCATCCGCGCGGCCGCCGCCGAGCCTGAGGCGGCCCGGATGGTCCGTGACCTGCTCACCCGCGAACTGTGGGCGCGTGGGGCGGAGCTGCTGCGGGCCGACCAGCCCGAGCTCAGGATCAGCCTCGTGGCCTCGGAGCTGATCGGCCTGATAATGGCGCGGTACGTCATCGGCGCCGAGCCCCTCGCCTCCCTGTCCCCCGAGGCGGTCGTGGCCGCGATCGCCCCGGCGCTGCAGCGCCTGCTGGCCGGGCCGGCCCCCGGGCGCTTGGACAAAACGCCGTGAAGGCGCCCACTTCCGGCAGCCGTGCCGCGACCCGGCACAGCCGTCACGGCAGCGCCGCCGCAGGTCAGGAGACTGTGCGGGCTGCCCGGCCGCGGCGAAGCCAGGAAGCCTACAACCGTTTCGGCTCGGCAGTGAACGGTCCCATGACCCTCCTGGCGCTCGTCATGATCCCCTGGCTGCTGGTCCCCATGATCGCGCGGCCCTCCCCGCCCTGGGCGCTTCTCCTCCGAGTAGCCGACTACTGATCTGGACCGCCTTCGGCCTCAAGTACACCGCCAAGCTCTACCTGTCAGCTGACAGGCGCAGGTTCGCGCGCATCCATAATTACGCCGCCGCCGGTACCCACCGCCCGCGGCACACCCATGAGCCCCGGTACCCGGAACAACACCGGGTACCGGGCTCGCCTGGTCCCCGTCAGGCGTCACGGGTGCGGAACACCACCAGCCCGGCGATGATGGCGACCGCCGCGTAACCGGCCAGCACCGCGAACCCGCCCTACGCCGGGAACTGGTGCGCACCGGGGTCGCCTTCGTGGCCCAGACCTGGCTGCCCGCGATCGCCGGCATCCACTTGTCGACGCTGACCTGCCAGGAGTGCGGCAGGAACTGGACCAGCACGGTCAGCACGAACAGCAGCCGATGGCGGCGGTGATGGCGCCCGCGCCAAATCGTTTGGTGAGGCCCCGTGCCTCGATCATCGCTGGTTCCTTCCTCGGGGGGCCCGGGCACGGTGCCCGTCCGCCGTGTCAGGCCAGTCTCGCGGGCCAGCGGGGCCCCGGCGCGTCGGCCGAGGCGCTGATTCACATCCGCCTTGGGGCGTACGCCACGGGCCGGCCCTGGGCCGACCCCGGTGGTCCCGTATCAGCCCTGCGGGTGGGGCAGGCCCAGCTCCGCCAGGGCGGATACCGCTGCCCGTTCGCTGACCGCGCCGTCGGACCAGGCGGCGGCGCACAGCGCGCGCAGGCCGTCGATGGGGGCGCCGGAACCGGACACCGTGGCCCGGTCGCCGTCCACCGCGACGCGCCAGCCGCCGCAGGCGAAGGCGCCGCCGGCGACGGTGACCGCGGGATGCGGGCCGAGCAGGCCGGGCAGCCCCTCGGCAAGGTACGTCGGCCGGCACCCGGCCGGGGCCAGAACCGCGTCCAGCGGTCTGGTCACCCCCGTCAGCACCAGCAAGCTGTCGGCACCGGACCGGACCGCGCTCTCGATGTCGGTGTCGAGCCGGTCGCCGACCACCAGTGGGTGCCGCGCCCCGCTGCGGGCCACCGCCTCGGCGTGCATCGGCGGTTCCGGTTTCCCCGCGACCAGCGGCGCCCGCCCGGTGGCGGTGGCGATCACCTGGATGAGGGACCCGTTGCCCGGCTGCCGCCCGCGGGGGGTGGGCAGCGTGGCGTCCGCGTTCGTGGCCACGAACAGGGCGCCCGCGGCGACCGCGAGCCCGCCCTCGGCCAGCAGCGGGTAGCTCAGGTCGGGCACGTACCCCTGGACCACGGCCGCGGGCCGGTCGGCCGCCACGGTCACCGGGCGGAACCCTCGCTTCCGGACCGCGGTGCGCAGGCCCATGCCGCCGACCACGAGCACCGTGGCCCCGGCGGGCAGGTGCTCGGCCAGCAGCCGCGCCGCCGCCTGGCTGGAGGTGACGACCTCATCTGCCCTGGCGGGCACGCCCAGGTCGGTGAGCTGGGCGGCGATCGCGGCCGGGGTGCGGGAGGCGTTGTTGGTCACGAACGCGAGCCGCATCCCGGCCGCGGCCGCCTTGGCCAGCGCGTCGGCCGCCCCGGAGATGGGAGCTCCGCCGAGGTAGACGACCCCGTCGAGGTCGAGCAGGGCCACGTCGTACAGCGAGGCGAGCGGCTCACCGGCGCCCCGCAGCGGGATGGCGGTGCGGGGCGGGGTCCTTCCGTCCTCCGGCGGGCCGCTGGCAGCCGGCGCAGCGCCGCGCGGCGACGGGTCAGCCGCCATCGCGGGCCCGGTCAACGAGGCTCGTCGCGGTCCGGGCCCGGCCCGGGCGGCGCCCCGGCTCCGGCCTGCGTTCTCGCCGCCAGCGTCGCCCGGACGCCGCGCAGCGCCTCGGCGTAGTGCGACAGTTCCGGGCGCATCGCGGCGGCCAGCGCGAGGTGCTCCGCGGCGGCAACCGGATCCCCGCCGCGGGCGAGGGCAAGGCCGAGGCCGAAGTGAGCGTAGTCGTCACTCGGGATCGCCTCCACGTTCTGCCGGAAGTTGTCCGCGGCTTGCGCGTACCGGCCGGCATCGAACTGCGCCCTGGCCAGGGCCTCACGGATGCTGCGCGCGCCGGGCTCGGCCTCCGCGGCCCGCTCCAGGAGTTCGGCCGCCGCGGCGGGGCTTCCCCGGCTCAGCAGGTCGAGCCCTCGACGGTACCACGCGTAACTGTCGCCGCCCGGGCCACGCTCCTCGCCCACGCCAGGCCCGCTGCCCGGGCCATGCTCTCCGCCGGGGCCCAGCCCTCCGCGCGGCCGTGAATGTGAGTTTGATGCCCCTAGAGGGGCCTCGTCGTGACGTTCATGCCCCGGTGCCTGCTCTCCGGCGCTGGCCTGGGGACGTTCGCCGGAACGGGAATCCTGGCCGCCCCGCGGTGCTTCTGACATATGTGCAGATCCTTCCGTCCGGCGCGCCGCCCACGGCCGGCCTCGTGCTGGCGCCGTTCCGCGGGCTGCGTTACGCGCAGGACCGGGTGAGCGGCCTCGCGGAGGTCACCTCTCCACCGTATGACGTGATTGCCCACGACACCGAAGACCACTTGCTGGCCTCCGATCCGCACAACATTGTCCGTTTGATCCTGCCCCGCCAGGATGCGCATAACCACCGGGCGGGCGGTGACGGCGCACTCCCCGAACCGGCCTACGCCGACGCGGCACGGCTGCTGCGGGACTGGCAGGGCAGCGGCATCCTGGTGCCCGATCCCGTCCCGGCGCTGTACCTCTACGAGCAGCGGGTGCCGGGCGGCCAGGTGCTGCAGCGCGGGCTGATCGGGGCGCTGCGCCTGGCGCCGCTGGGCGCCGGGCCGGTGCTCCCGCACGAGGACGTGATTCCGGGGCCGGTCGCCGGGCGCCGGCAGCTCATGGAGGCGACCGGGGCCAACCTGGAGCCGATCTTCCTGCTCTACGACGGGAACGGGCACGCCTCCGCCACAGGGCAGATCGTCGGGCGGGCGATGTGCGGCGAGCCACTGGTCGGCGTGCACACCGACGACGGGATCTGGCACCGGCTCTGGGGCATCACCGATCCCGCGGAGCAGGCGGCGATCGCCGCGGAACTGGGGTCGCATGAGGCCCTCATCGCCGACGGCCACCACCGCTACGCCGCGTACCTGCAACTCCAGGCGCGCAAACGGGCGGCGGGAGCAGGCCCCGGGCCGTGGGACGCGGGGCTGGCGCTGCTGGTGGACTCGACGGCATTCCCGCCGCGGATCGGCGCGATCCACCGGCTGGTCCCCGGGCTGCACCCCGCGGCGGGCGCGCGGCTGGCGGAGCAGGCGTTCAGGGTGCGGGCGCTGCCGGGCCTGAGCCGGCCGGAGGCGCTGGCCGCCCTGGCGGAGGCCGGCGCGGCGCACATGGCGTTCCTGATCGCGGGCGGGGAGTCGTGCTTCCTGCTCACCGACCCCGATCCGGAGGCGGTGCGGGCGGCGATGCCCGGCCGGAGCGCCCGGTGGCGGGCGCTGTCCGCCGCCGTCATGCAGGAACTGCTGCTCGCGCGGCTGTGGGGCGTCCCCGACGACGACGAGCACGTGGAAATCCACCACGACGCGGTCGAGGCGCTGCGCTCGGCCGCCCGGTTCCCCGGCCGCACGGCGGTCATCTGCCCGCCGCTGCCGGCCGACGTGGTCCGGGACGTGGCGGCGCACGGCGAGCGGGTGCCGCGGAAGTCCACCTCGTTCGCGCCCAAGCCCCGCAGCGGCCTGGTGCTGCGCTCGTTCGCTCTTGGCTGAACACCGCAGCGGGTGGGCCGGGCCGTCAGCCTGCCAGCGGTCCCCTGATGGGGTGCACGGTCCGCACGTACAGCCAGTCAGGCCCCTCGGTCAGCGGCACGAAGTGGCTCTGGAAGTAGGCCGTCAGCGCCGGCGTCCAGGGGATCCTGCGGTACTCCTGGGTGGTGAGCCAGGCGTACCTGGCGTCGCGGAACTCCGCCATCCACGCCGCCACGACGGCGGGCGAACTCCCGGCGCCGGTTTCCCCGTTCCGCCCGTTGGACAGCGCGTAGTCGGTGCCGACGCCGTCGATCATCGGTGAGCAGCCCGGCACCGTGGATACGAACCGGTTGATCGCGATCGTGTATGAGGCCTGGTCGGTGGCGACACAGGTGCCCGGCGGGATGATCCGCTGGGCCTGGGCGATCTCGGCGGCGGGCACCCCCGAGTATTCGTGCGCCTCGGCGGTGACCTGGAACCCGGTCAGCACCACGAGGGCAACCGCCGCGATCCCCGTCGCCCACGGCGCGGACCGCCTCGGCCAGCGCCGGGTCCCGTCCGGGGGCAGCGCCGCGAGCAGCCGGGACACCGGAAGCGCGATAACCAGCCCGGCGAACGGGGCCAGGAACCCGGCGTAGTGGTAGTAGAAGTCGGCCGGCCACAGGAACGAGGCCACCACGAGAACGCTCGTCCCGGTGACGAACCAGTCCAGCGCGGGCGGGCCGCTGTGCGCCAGCTTCGATCCGGCCACGGAGACGGCAGCGAGCGCGAGGACGACGACGATCCCGATGATCACCAGCGGCGGCGTGGCCAGCTGCGACACGTGGACCAGCCCGAATATCTGCTGGAGGCGGTACCCCTGCGGGACCCGCACCACGTCGTTACGCACCAGCTGCGCGATGATCACGCTGCGGTAGAAGGTCGATGGCGCGGTGAGCGCGAACGGCAGCACGGGCACGCAGAAGCCCAGCACGACCCCGGCTGCGTAGGAGGCGGCCCGCCGCGGCTTGCGCGCGGTCAGCGCGAGGATCACCAGCACCGGGAGGATGGCCCAGACCTTGACGGCTCCAGCGAAGCCGAACAGGACGCCGCCGAGCAGCAGCCGCCGCCGGCTGCCGGCCACCTCGTCCCTGTCGAACACCGCCAGCGCCCCGAGCAGGCAGAACAGCACCAGCCACGGTTCCAGCAGCACGGTCCTCGCGGCCAGCACGCTGTCCGGGTAGATCGCCAGCACCCCGCAGGCCACCAGCGTCGCGAACAAGCCACGGTGCCTGGTGAGCAGCCCGGCCACCGGGACGGCCGCCGCGCTGGCGAGCGCGGTGAACACCCGTGCCACGGCCATCCCGGTGATGGTTCCCATCCCCTTGGTGATCAGCGCGATGGGGAACATGATCAGCGTGATCCCCGGCGGCTGCACCATGATGAAGTCGCGGTAGGGCACGGCGCCGTGCACCAGCCGGATCGCGCTGCCGAAGTCCGTCCCGTCGTCGTACTCGCTGATCCCGAACAGGTAACCAGGCCGGGTGAGGTCGTAAAGGCGCAGCCCGACGGCGAGCACCGTGGCCGCGATGATCACGCCACGGACGGCCCAAGGCCGGGCCCCGTCGCCGGGCGGCGGCACGGCGCCGGCGGCCGTGGCAGGCACGGCGCCGGATGCTGTCACGCGCGTTCCGCTCAAGGCTGCCCTTCCGTGCCTCTCCGGTGCACACCACGCCCGCGGCCATGGCCCGGCGCCCCGGCTCCGCAGCGCCCGGCCCGCTGCGGACAGATCGTACTGGCTATGTAACTGGCCGCATGGGATTGCCGCAGGTGCTTTGCCCATCCGCCGGCGAAAACGGCAGGCACCTCTGGCACCATACCCACATGAACCAGGCCGATCGGAGCCGGAGCAGCGCCGGGGTCATCCCGCTCGGGCACGACGTGTTCGAGATCGACACCCGGATGGCTGGATACAGCCAGATTACCGCCGGATACCTGATTCTCGCCGGCCGTCCTTGCCTGGTGGAGACTGGGACCGCGCCGTCCGCGCCGGTGGTGCGGGACGCGCTCGCCTCGCTGGGGGTGGGGCCGGATGACCTGGCCACGGTGGTGGTCACCCACATCCACCTGGACCACGCGGGCGGCGTGGGCGACATCGCTGGGATGTTCCCCTCCGCGCGGATCGTGGTCCACGAACTGGGCGCGCGCCATCTCGCCGACCCGAGCCGGCTGATGAGCAGCGCCCGGCGGGTGTACGGCGACGACCTGGACTGGCTGTTCGGCGAGTTGGCGCCCACGCCCGCCGAGCGCATCCAGGCGGTCGAGGAGCGGGGATCCGTCGATCTCGGTGGCGGCCGCTCGCTGGACAGCCACTACTCGCCGGGGCATGCCAAGCATCACGTGGGCCTGATCGACTCGGCCAGCGGCGACCTGTACGTCGGCGACGCCGCGGGGGTGTTCCTGCCGGAGACCGGCGACATGCGCCCGGCGAGCCCGCCGCCGGACTTCGACCTGCCGCTGGCACTGGGATCGCTGCGGTTGTTCGCCGCGCTGGCCCCGCAGCGGCTGCTGTTCAGTCACTTCGGCCCGGTGGAGGACGTGACCGCGGCCCTGGAACGGTCCGCGGAAGAGCTGAACGTGTGGGTGGCGGAGACCCGCCGGGCCCGCGGCGCCGGGCTGGACCTCGACCACACCGTCGCCATGGTCCGGGACCGGACCCGGCAGCGCTACGCCGCGCTGCTGCCCGGTGCCGACCCCGAACTCACCGAGAAGGCCGAGCGGGTCAGCAGCACCCAGGCCAACGTCGAAGGCATCCTGCGGTGGCTGGAGAAGACCGAGCCCGTGGCGGGATGAGCCGTACGCCCGCGCGCCGCCGCTATCGCTCAGTGTCATGGCCTCCCTCGCGGGCCTTCGCTGGCTTCGGAAGGCGTGTCCTCGCCGCCGGGACACCGCAACGGCGCCCGGGGCTGCGTCGTGCCGGAGGCACGCAGGCCGGCACTATGCGGCGTTCGGCCCGGCGACTGCGGCGCTACACAACCCGCAATTGACAGGGCAAGGCTCATTCTGCGGCCTGCTCGTCGTCCGGCCTGTCGTCTGCGGGCTCGGCGAGGTCGTCGATGACGACGCTGTCCATGATCTCGTAGCGCTCGGCCGCGTCCGTCTCCTCTTCCGGGTCCAGCGCCGCCGTGCGCCCGAACCATTCCCACGCCTCGTCCATGCGCCCGGCGTCGTAGAGCGCGTCGGCGTAGGCGTAGAACAGCCGTGCCGACCATGGGCGGCGCACGCCGTCGGTGAGCTCGGGCACTTGCAGTACGACCGCCCCCGCCGCCGCCCGGCCCTGGTCACGGCGGATTCCCGACTCGACGATCAGCAGTTCGATCTGCGTGGCGCGGTCGAGCTGCCGGGTGTCCGGGTCGTGGATCAACGCCAGGGCCCGTTCCGGGCGGCCCAGTGCACGCTCGGCGTCGGCCATCAGGGGCAGGTAGCTGGACCGCCCGGTGAGCCGCCGGGCGGTCCGCAGCTCGGCCAGCGCGTCGGCCCAACGCCCGGCGCGGTACGCGGCCACCCCGGCGGTTTCGCGCACCACTCCGACCCGCGCCGCGAGCTTGCGGGCCTGTACCGCGTACTCGAAGGCACGATCGGGGTCAGGCTCGGCGGCGGCGGCGACCAGCCACGTCGCCACGGCGTCCGCCAGATGCCCCGGCAACGTCCGCAGGTCGGCCCGCGCCTCCGGGTCCAGCTGATCCGCGGTAATCCCCTCGGGCACCTCCGGCCGCGCCCCCCGAAGCTGCCGCGCAGAAGCCCTCCGCTCGTCCCCGCCGTCCCGCTCGTACCGCGCGGTCCCGCCCGCCCCCCCGCGATCCCGCTCATACCGCGCCGGCCTCCCTTCGGCCACGCCGCTCCGCTCGTACCGCGCGCGCACGCTGTCGGCTTCGCCGCTCCGCTTATAACGCGCCGGCGCACCCGCTTCCCGACGGTCCGGTTCACGCCGTGGCCCCGGCCGCCGCCCGTAGCCCGGACCGTCCCTGCCACCCCGCGGCCCCGACGGCCGGTAACCCTCACCACCCCGGGGACCTGGCCGCCCTGCGCCGTCGCCGTCCCGCTCACGAAGCCCCGCCGACGGCCGGTAACCTCCGCCCCCCCGGCCACTGCGTGGACCTGGCCGCCCAGTGCCCTCGCCGTCCCGCTCACGAAACCCCGCCGACGGCCGGTAACCTCCGCCACCCCGGCCACTGCGTGGACCTGGCCGCCCAGTGGCCGCATCGTCCCGGTCACGCGGCGCCGCACCACGATTGCCGGTCCTGCCGCGGTCCTGCGAGCCCACAACCCCCTCAGGCCGCCGCCGTGGCCCCGCGGACGGACGATCCGCCAGCCCAGCGCCGTCGTCCTCCCAGGCGCGCCGCGGCCTTTCAGGACGCCTACCGGCCGTCCTGCTGCCCCTCCCGGCGGTGCCCGCATCGCCGCCCCTGCGGAAAGCCGGCCGCTCGCCAGATGCCTCGCTGTCCTGATCGCGCCGGGGCGCGCGCGGTCGCCCGCCGGGCGCGGCGCGCCCCTGCTGGCTCGAATCACGCGCACGGCCCCGGCCAACCCCTGACGGCCGCCCCCCGGCTGCCCCGCTTTCCGAAGCACGCCGAGCCCGGTACGGGCGCTCACCAGCCGCCCCACGCCCTTCCCGGCCAACCTCACCGTCCGGGGCGCGTCCACCGCCCGAGCGAGGCGCACCGGCACGCCCGCTCCCCGGACGCCCAGCGCCGCCGCGCCCAACCCCGCCGCTGGCCCGCCGGCCAGCGGACCCCGGCCGTCCCCGGTACCCGCCCCGTCCCTGGCCGCCGGAGTTCCGCGCGGAACCCCGCCCCGCGTCATTCCCCCCGCGCCGCCCGGACGTCTCTCCAGTCACTCTTCCTCCGCCACTACCGTCCGGCCCTGCCACGTACTCCGCCCGGCGCCGGCCGGTGGGTGGACCTGGCCGCGGAGTTCTGTTGGCGGCCAGGTTACCCACCGGGCGGGCCTTCCCCGGACCTAAGCGAGGCCGGGCATACAAGCAGTGAGGGCCGCCTCCGTAGGACGGAGGGCGGCCCTCACTCACGATGTCCGGCGGCGTCCTACTCTCCCACGCGGTCCCCCGCGCAGTACCATCGGCGCTGAAGGGCTTAACTTCCGGGTTCGGAATGGGACCGGGTGTTTCCCCTTCGCCATGACCGCCGAAACACTATTGAGATTGAGGTCTCCCGCGTTCCGGGATGCCTCCCAGTAACGCGGCCGACCGCACCTCGGGAACCGCACAGTGGACGCGAACGCACGGGCTCGGGAGTCTCCTCCCAAGCGAAATGTATGAGCCAAGCCTCTCGGCCTATTAGTACCGGTCAGCTCCACGTGTCGCCACGCTTCCACCTCCGGCCTATCAACCCAGTCGTCTAGCTGGGGGCCTTACCGGGTTAACCCCGAGGGAGACCTCATCTTGAGGCGAGCTTCCCGCTTAGATGCTTTCAGCGGTTATCCCTTCCGGACGTAGCAAACCA
>Ga0207646_10000405_pt1 | contig 57762 bp, 51 predicted proteins | sample KBSK5502metaG_FD_184343 | JGI IMG/M metagenome (GOLD analysis project Ga0207646, IMG submission 184343) | Corn, switchgrass and miscanthus rhizosphere microbial communities from Kellogg Biological Station, Michigan, USA - KBS K5-50-2 metaG... | ecosystem: Host-associated > Plants > Roots >... | reverse complement strand
GTGCTCGATTGCGAAAGCGCGAGATTTTGCTTGACGCCGGCGGACGGTTGCGATTCCGGCGTTTCGCGGAGGGGAGGGTTCGCGCCATACTCGTTGGCAGTGGGTGGAATGTTCTTGCGTTGCCCTGGAGGCGGGTTGTAAGTGGTGCTGGTCATGCCCAGCGGTCCGAATACTTCGCGCTGGCAGAAGCGGTCGAGGGATTCATTGGCGAGGCGTTCAAGGGCGACGCCGAGGATGATAAATCCAATGTCGCTGTATTCGGCACGCTGGCCTGGATCGGTGGCGAGTGAGATGGCGAGAGCAGCGTGGAGTAGTTCGTCGCAGGTGTGCGCTTTCACAAATAGCCTTTCGTAAGCGGGCAGGCCGGAGGAATGAGCTAGCAACATGCGCAGAGTTACTTCGCGGCGACGAAGATCCTGTTTTGTCTCTGGCGAGGCGGAAATAAATTCGGGAACGATGGCTGCGACGGGAGCGTCGAGATCGAGGAGGCCGCGCTCGTAAAGAATCATGCACATGGTGGCGGTGGCGACAACTTTTGTGAGTGAGGCTAGGTCGAAAAGCGTCGCAGACTGTACCGGAAGATTCCCACTGCTCGCGAGGGACGCCAGAAATGGGGCACCTACTTCCGATTTGTCGGATGGGACATCAACACCCCCACCCTCTCGCAAGGCGCGCGAGAAGGGTGGAGCGCCCGCGTCGGATTCGTAGATCAAGTGCCCCGCGGCTTTGAGCGCAACCAAGCGACCCTGATGGGTGACTGCGAGTGAGGCGGCGGGGAAGGCGCGCGTGGCGATGGCATTGTTAAGAACGGAAAAAGCTGAAGAAAAAATATCGTCCTGATGTTCGAAGGCTTGAAGCGGCGATGAAAAGCCTTGTGCGGTACTGTTCAGGGGAAAGACGCTTTCTGAAAACGTTTTTCGATCTGTGCGGTTTATAGCAGAGTTCGAGGGCAAGGGTAAAGACGGGCACAAGTCGTGGCCTGGTCGGTAACCCGTGCTTAAGTTTGTTGAGTGATTTCCAGGGGTTGTGTAAAGTCAGAATATTCGTATCCGTCCAAACTCGCAAGCGCGATGGAGGCGCGGGATCTTCCTGGCGATCACGCTACTTCCGGTTAGCGTTTTGGCATTGGCTACGACGGAGCCTGGGCGCACGATCCCGCCGAACCGGCTCGCCGTGTTGGATCCCATCATCGAGCAGGCGATTCACGACGGGAATATTCCAGGAGCCATCCTGCTGGTCGGGCACGATGGGCACGTGATTTACCGCAAAGCTTATGGGGCGCGGGCGCTGGAGCCTCGACATGAGACGATGACGGGGGACACGATTTTCGATCTGGCATCGCTGACCAAAGTTATTGCGACTACGACTGCCATGATGCAATTGGTGGAGCGGGGCAAGGTGCGGCTCAATGATCCGGTGGCGAAGTATCTGCCAGAGTTCGCGCAGAACGGAAAAGAAGATATTACGGTGCGGCAGTTGCTGACCCACTACTCCGGGCTCGAACCGGATCTGGATTTGAAGACCCCGTGGCAGGGCAAAGAGACGGCTTTCCGCATGGCGTTTGCCGAAACCCCGCAGGAGCCTGCGGGGTCGGGATTCACCTACAGCGATATCAACTTCATCACTCTGGGAGCGCTGGTGGAGCGTGTGTCCGGAGAGCCGCTCGATCAGTACACCGTGCGGCATATTTTTGCGCCCTTGAGGATGATGCATACGCGGTTTGTGCCTCCGGTGGCCTGGAAAGCGAAGATCGCGCCGACACAGTATGACGACAATAACGTGATGCTGCGGGGAGTGGTGCACGATCCGACGGCGCGACGGATGGGCGGAGTGGCTGGGCATGCGGGACTTTTCTCGACTGCGGATGACCTGGCGAAGTTTGCCCAAGGGCTGCTGAATGGAGGCGGCGGAATTCTGTCGGCATTTTCGGTCGAGAAGATGACCAGGCCGGAACAGCCGCCGGAGGCGCCGGTGTTGCGTGGATTCGGATGGGATATCGACTCTCCGTTTTCCTCGAACCGCGGTGACCTGCTGCCAGTGGGTTCGTTTGGACACACGGGTTTTACGGGGACGTCGGTGTGGATCGATCCGACCACCAAGACTTACATTATTTTGCTGAGCAATGCGGTGCATCCGCGAGGCAAGGGAAACGCGGTGGGGTTGCGCTCGAAGGTGGCGACGGCGGTGGCGGCGGCGTTGCCGCTGACGGTGAGCGAAAAAGAAACCCTGCGCTGGGAGAGCATCACCGGCTATAACGAGGCGCAGAGCGCGGCGCGGCGCTACTCGGTGCGGAATGGCAATGTAAAGTCTGGAATTGATGTGCTCGAAGAGCACAATTTCGACATTCTCGAAGGCACTGCCGCTCCCGGGTCGGTAGCGAAGAAAAGAATTGGCTTGTTGACCAACCAGACTGGGGTGGATTCGCAGGGGCGTCGCACAATTGACGTGCTGGCCCAGGCTCCGGGAGTTTCGCTGGACCTGCTCTTCGGTCCTGAGCACGGCGCAGCGGGCACGCTCGACACTACCAACCTGAGCAATTCCAAAGATGAGGCCACTGGAATTCCTATATATAACGTGTATGGCGGGACGGATGCGGCGCGACGTCCGGCGCTGGATGTGCTCAAGAATCTCGACGCCGTAGTGGTGGATATTCAGGACGCCGGGGTGCGCTTCTACACCTACGAGACTACGTTGGGATATTTTCTGGAAGCAGCGGCAAAGCTGGATGTTGCGGTGATCGTGCTGGACCGGCCGGATCCGATAACGGGATCGTTTGTGCAGGGGCCGGTTTCGGATGCGGGCCGGGAAAGCTTCACGAATTATTTTACTGAGCCGGTGCGACCAGGCATGACCATGGGCGAATTGGCGAAGATGTTCAATGCGGAGCGAGGCCTAAAGGCCAAGCTGACCGTGGTGCCCATGGAAGGGTGGCAACGGGGAGATTGGTTCGATTCCACGGGCCTGGCCTGGGTGAATCCATCGCCGAACTTGCGCAGCTTGACGGAGGCTACGCTGTACCCGGGCGTGGCGCTGATTGAGGGCACCAATGTTTCGGTGGGACGTGGGACAGACACTCCTTTCGAGTTGGTCGGAGCACCGTGGATCAAGGGCAGGGAATTGGCGGCGTATCTGAACCGGCGAGGTATTGCTGGCGTACGGTTTGTGGCGGTCAGCTTCACGCCCAGCGCGAGTGTGTACAACGGCCAAAGGTGTGAAGGTGTGAATGTTGTGCTGACCGACCGAAATGGGTTTGATGGGCCGGAGTTGGGCATCGAGCTAGCGTCGGCCTTGAGGAAGCTTTATCCGGCAGATTTCAAGTGGGATCGCATAACGGAGTTGTTGGTGAATCAGCGGGTGTATGATGCGCTGGTTGCGGGAGAAGACCCGCGGCGGATCGCGCAAGACTGGCAGCAAGATCTGGAGAAATTCCAGCAGACGCGGCAGAAATATTTGATCTATAAATGAGGCAGTGAGTGGATAACTCGACTGGACCGAGGCCGCATCCTAACGGTTTGTTCTTGGCACTATACGTTTGTCTCGGTCGGCATTTTTTGGAGGTTTGTTATGCGCTCTCTGATATATGAGATAGGGACGCTCTTGCTGGTGACAGGCATTAGTTTTTGCCAAACTGCGCCCGAGTCTGGGAATGCGACCGAGCCGGCTACTCCGAGTCGCGCCGCGTCGGATGCGCAGCCGGGTCCGGCGGCCGATCCGAATGCGATCACGATTCCTGCGGGATCGAAGATTCCTCTGGGGCTCAAGCAGGCCATCTCGACGAAGAATGCGCGCGAGGGCGATCCTGTGTACGCGGAGACTACGTTTCCATTCGTCATCAATGACCGCGTGTTGGTGCCGGCTGGAACGTATATTCAGGGGAAGATCACCCGCGTCGAGCGGGCTGGACGCATTAAAGGCCGGGCGGAGATTCTGATGCACTTCACCTCGATGATCTTTCCCAGTGGATACACGGTCATGCTGCCGGGTTCGGTCCAGAACACTCCGGGGGCGGAGAAGACCTCAGTCAAGGATTCCGAGGGGACGATCCGGCAGGACAGCGACACAGGAAAGAAGGTTGAAGATGCAGCAAGAAACGGGGCTTACGGCGGCGCGGTGGGCGGCATAGGAGGCGGATTGGGTGGCGGCCTCGACGGCGCGCGCATCGGAGCGGGTGCCGGAGCGGCAGCCGGTATTGCGTGGGCTCTATTGAAGCGAGGGAACGACGTGAGGCTGGAAGTCGGCACCTCGATTGAAATGGAAATCCAACGGGCGATTACTATCGATGGCAGCAGAAGCAGGCCAATGGCTATAGTGAATCGGTAGCGTCGGGCTCGTCGAGAGTTTTCTCCTACGAGCTAGTGAAGCTCTAAACCGTGATCACAGAGGACGCAGAGGCAGGGCCGCGGAGAACGCGGAGACTAACCCGCTTCACTATTCTTCTTTCCGATCTGTTTTGGTTTCCGGCACTATTCTTAGTTCACCTGCCATTCTTACTTCAGATTAAATAGCGCGTTGACGTGGGCGGTTACTGTGACGTTCTGGGGAGTGAATTCTTCGGTCGGTGCGGGTGCGGCTTCGGCCCTCATGGCCATGGGGCGGGACATTCTCGGAAGCGGGCGAGGGTTCTCAAAGGTATCTACCGAGGCGTAGGAGAGCTCGCCTAAGGCACGACCGCTGGCGTGGGCCAGCGTGTCGGCAGAAGCTCGGGCGCGGCGGTACGCATCTTCCACCGCTTTGCTCTTGGCGTCGTCCATATTGTCGAGCGCATAGTTTACGGTTTGAGTTTCGCTGACGTTGGCGTCCGCCAGTTGCTGCGTGATTGGCCCGACTTTGGCGAAGTCCTTCAACTTAAGAGTCACGTCGGTTGTGACCTGATAAGCAACTAACTTGCGCTTGGCAGTTTTCCAGTCAAAGACCGGTTGAATGGAGAAAAAACCGAGATTAGCGGTCTTCGGTTCGACGCCGTTGGCCTGAAGAATCTGGCGGATTTGCTCCGCCTCTTTCGAGGCGTGCTGATAGGCGGCTTGCGCGGTCTCTTCCTGCACCGAGAGGTTGAACTGAATGAGAGCGGTGTCCGGCGCAGCTTCATACTTTCCCTCGACGCCAACGTAGACAGTGTTGGCTTGTGCCGTGACGGCGGGATGCTCCTGAGCGACGGCATAGTTGGCGATAACGAGGACGATGCCGAGGACGGCGGGGAAATTGCTGGTCGATCGCATTTTCATCGAGCCTCCGAGGGCGACTCTTAGTTCGAATAAAGGCCTGTCCAGATTCAGGGTGTATGCGTTTGCCGGTTACATCGGAAGAACGCAACCGCGATGATTTCTTGCGACGTTCCGCCTTTGCAATAAACCAGGCGACGAGCGCATGCGAAGCTGGCACTCCGGTTGTGACGAGCTTCGCGACAAAGTGGCGGCCGTCCTTATCGTGACCGCAGTTGAAGGTTGCGGTCCAGGCGGAGTTCTAGTGCAGTACCCTTCTCCAGTATGAGGTCGTGCCCGGCTTCGAACGCGGCCAGACCGCTGCTGGCAGCGCCCGATCCTGCGCCGGTTGCAGCGCCATGTTTTCCGCCCGAGTGCGCGCCCTCGGCGGCGCCCTCACCGGCACCGATTACGACAGCCTCGGCAATTTCTTCTTTGGTCATGCCTTTGCGTTCGATTTCGCCTTCCTCGCCGAGTTGCTTCAGGCCGTGTTCGCCGGGGACTCCGGTTACGGTGGCGATCAAGGGCAGCCAGCCGTGGTCGGTTTCAATTTCGTCGAAGCTCAATAAGAGCCGGGTATGCAGGCCGGGCTCCACCGCGCTAACGTGACCTTTTATTTTTCTTCCTGGTGCCAGAGTGAGGCCGTTTGCTGCCGTCAAGTCTTCGGCCAGAGTGGCACGAAAATGATCTCCGCGTCGTGCTCGCCGGGTATCCAGTTGGTCGGTCAGCTGAATCAGGAACGTGGTCCCTTGGGCAACGGCATTGAGCGGAGTTTGAGGAGCGGTTGCCGTGTCCTGACCGGCCAGCCGAGAACTGCCCAAGGTCAAAGTGAGGAGCACAAGGAGCAGTGAAGGAACAGAGTTGCGAAACCAATCTACGCTGCACTGTCCACCAGGAAACCTGATACGCGAAGACCAAACGATCATAGACACCCCCGCCGAATAAAAATGTTGTGCATGGTTGGATGGGAAAACGGGCAAAATTGCTGCCTGGGGCGAGCCGATTTTGGCGCCGCCGCAAAGTCCTGACTCCAGTGTATGCACACGCCCCCAGCCAAGCTAGGCTTTGCTGCCGCTGGAATAGGCGAAGTGTTGAGCCTGGTTGCCGATCTGTTTGCGCAGGTCGTCCCAAATATTCTCAGGCATCCCCAGGAAAACCTTAACCACTTCGGGATCGAATTGGCGGCCAGACCAGTCCTCGATTTCCTTGCGTGCGGCGGCATCGGATTGTCTTGAACGATAAGGACGGTCGGAAGTGATGGCGTCGAGAGTATCAGCCACAGCGAAGATGCGGGCCCCCAGGGGAATCTCCGTGCCCTTCAGACTTCGAGGGTAGCCGCTGCCGTCGAAGCGTTCTTGGTGAGAATAGATAATGTCGCAGGCATCCTGCAAAAAGGGAATCTTCTTTACGATCTGATAGCCCTTGTAGCAATGCTCGCGCATGATGGCGGTCTGCTCGGAGGTCAGTTTCCCGGGTTTGCGCAATATATCGTCGGGAATGGCCATCTTGCCGATGTCGTGCAGGAACGCGCCGCGAGCGATGATGCGAATTTGATCGCCGGCAAGGCCCATGGCGCGGGCGATGGCAATCGTAAACGCAGTCACGCGCCGGGAGTGTCCTTCTGTTTCCTTGTCCTTGAGATCGAGGGCATCGCCGAGGGCTTCAAGCGTGATGTCGTACGAGCGCTCCAGATTGGTCATGGCGGTCTGCAACTGGTCGGTTCGCGCCTCTACGAGCGTTTCGAGGTTGGTCTGATAGGTACGGTTTTCCAGCTTGAGCCGGCGGTTTTCGAGGGCGCGGCCAACTGTCGCCAGCAACTGATCGCGCTCGAAGGGTTTGAGCAGGTAGTCATAAGCGCCGTTGCGCAACGCGGCCAGAGCCACGGAGATATCGTGCACAGCCGTGACCATCACCACCGGCATGTCGGGGAATCTTTCCTTGGTGCGCTCCAGCAGGCCTATACCGTCGAGCTCTGCCATCATCAGGTCAGAGAGCATCAGTTCGAATTCTTCTCCGGAATTGAGGACGGCGAGCGCTTCCATACCCGATGCCGCCTGCAGGCAGGAATAGCCGGCAAAGCTGAGCATGGAGGATACAATCTCGCGGATTGCTTCTTCATCGTCTACGACAAGAATGCGATCTGGCATGAGTTCCCAAAATTCTATGGGCGATTGTACAGCACCGGGCAGGTGCCGAAAGTAACCACCGGGGTCGGGAAAGGTCATCGACAACTGGCCCAACCATGATATTCAGAGACCCAGTACCTCTACGTCTTTAGGCGCGCGATGAGCTCTGCTCTGTGGTCGATCTGGAGCGTTGCCACACAGCTTGGTCTTTCCAAGCTGACGGTCGGGGAGTGCGCACTGCTGATTGTGTTGGGAGCTTTGCTCCTGGTTCTCCGCAGCTTCTGCGAACGCTACCTGATGATCTGGGTAGCAGGCTGGATCGCCTTCCTGGCTTCCCGTTTGATCGCCGCGCACGGAAGCAAAATGATTCCGCAGCGCTATGTGCCGGTGGCCGAACATACGACGTTCGTTCTGGCCGTGGGACTGTTTGCCGCCGCGATTCTAGCTTACATACAAGCGCGACCGCGATTTACCCCTCTCGCTGCGATTACCGTAAGCGTCATCGGATTTGCCGCTGTGCGGGCATTGCTGTGGCCACAATTTCTTCCCTTGCGTATAGCTTTGGAGGTCGCTTATCGCATCATCCTGCTGGCCGGGACATTTGGGTTGATTCGCTCCCGTTGGGGACGGCGCGAGTTGACCCCGTGGTTGCTTGGCGTTGGCCTGCTTAGTATGCATTTGGACTGGGATCCGTTTACGACAGGATTGCCGGGGGGATTGTTTCTGGCTGCAGACTTAACCCTCGGACTCAGTGCGCTCCTTGTGGTCTTTGAGGAGGCGCGCGCCCGGACACGGCGGCTGAGAGTCATCCACGCTCTGACACATAACATCGCTTGCGCCCAGCAGTACGGGCCAATGCTGCAAACTGCTTTGCAAGAGCTACAGAAGTCGGGCATGTGGAAAGCAGCGTGGGTCCGCTTGTGGGAAGGCGGGCACATGGTTGCAAACCATGCCGTGGGTGTTTCTCCGGAATTCTTGCGCGACGCGGGCCTGGTCGAGACCGGCGAGCCATTGCAAGAGATTCTGGAAAAGCGGCAGGCCAGGGTCGTAGACATCGACGAGGCGGACCCGGAGAATCCTGCCGTCCTGAAGGCCGAGGGACTTCGCCAGGTTGTGATGGTTCCGATGTTGGGCAAGAAATCGCCGATCGGGTTGCTGGTCATGGGGAGTTCGCGGCGGCGTTCGTGGACGGCGGAGGAGCTGGCATTGCTTGAAACCTGCGCGCAGCACCTGGGAATGGCGGTGGAGAATTTCCGGCTGCAAGAGCAGGCCCTGCGTTCACAACGGCAATGGATGAATACCTTCGACTCCATCCACGACATCATTCTGGCGCACGACGTCGATTTCCGAATTATCAAGGCCAACCAAGTGCTGCTGGAGCATCTGGGTCAGGCTACCGCCGACGTTATCGGCAACACCTGCGAGTCTGTGCTGCCTCATGAGTTAGGCAACTGGGCGGGATGTCCTTATTGCTCGCGGGGCGATGAAGAATTTACCGACGGGGCCGATCCCTGCTTCGGCGGCTATTCGGTGGTTTCCACTTCTTCCTATACCGAGCAAGGCAGCAAACAAAAGGGAACCATCCATGTGGTACGCGACATAACGGACCGGCGGTCCGCGGAAGAAAAATATCGCCTGCTTTTCGAGCAAGTGCAGGAAGGGGTCTATGTCGCCAGTCCGACGGGCCGGCTGTTGGACTGCAACGACGCTTTCGTTCACATGCTGGGGTATAGCGGGCGGGAAGAACTGCTCGCGCTGAATCTGGATTCGGATATCTGCATCGATAGCAACCAGAGGGACGAATTCCGTCGGAAGATCGACTTGCAAAATTTCGTGCGAAATTTCGATGTCACGCTGCGGCGCAAAGATGGAACTCTGCTGCTGGCGGAAGAGAGCAGCTTCGCGACCCGAAACCACGCCGGGAAAATCGATCGCTACCAGGGCTTCGTGCTCGACATGACGGAAAAACGGCGGGCCGAGGATGAAATGCGGCGCCGCAACCGCGAACTCAACGCCTTGAACGCCATGGCGGTGGTGGCCACACAATCGTTCGATCTGGACGAAATTCTTAACCTTACGTTGCGTCAGGTCGTGTCGCTATTCGGAGCCGAAAGCGGCTCGGTCTATTTGTCGGATTCAGACGCTCCCACCTACCGGCGGCGGGCCATGTGGGGTCCACGCAACCGCCCCGGAGCTCGCGCCGCGGAGGTTTCTTTCCTCGAGGGGTTCGGCGACTTGGTCATGCGCTCGCGGACCGAAGTCATCACCTCCGAGTATTTGCCTCACCTGCCTAAGCCGGTGGCGGAATTCATCCGCTCAGATAGCAACGGTTCCTGGATTTGGGTCTTGTTCTGGGGCAAGGACAGTCCGATTGGCATCATGGGATTGTGCAGCTACCTGGGATACGAATATTCCAGCAACGAAGAAAACTTGCTGGTAGCGATCAGCCGCCAACTGGCGACGACCATCGAAAAGGTGCGGCTCTACGAAGAAACCTGCCGTGCCTATGAAGACCTGCGACGCACGCAGGAGCAATTGCTGCAGAGCGAGAAAATGTCTGCCGTCGGGCAGTTGATCGCCGGGGTGGCGCATGAGCTGAATAATCCGCTAACGGCGATCCTGGGCTATGCCCAGTTGCTGGAAGCCGAAGGCCTGAGCGAGTGCGCTCATGACTATGTACGCAAGTTGTTCAAACAGGCGCAGCGGACGCACCGGGTGGTGCAGAACCTGCTTTCATTCGCACGCCAACGCAAACCGCAGCGTGAAGAAGTCGACATCCGGAAGGTGTTGGACGAAACTCTGGCGCTGCGCGACTACGATCTCAAAGTCAATAACATCGGCGTAGAAAGAGACGCTCCGGCGGAAGCTGCGGTTATCGTTGCCGATCCGCACCAGATTGAGCAAGTATTTCTTAACATCATCAACAATTCGGTTGATGCCATCCTTGAAACTGGACGCGCCGGCAAGCTCAAGATCCGCGTCTTTTGCGAGAACGGCCATGTTTGCACCCAATTCTCCGATGATGGGCCAGGCATGAAGGATCCCAAACGCATTTTTGATCCCTTCTACACCACCAAGAGCGTGGGCAAGGGGACTGGGTTGGGACTCAGCATCTGTTACGGCATTGTTAAGGAACATGCAGGCGACATCACCGCGCACAATGGAGCCGGAGGAGGAGCGGTTGTCGAGGTGCGGCTGCCGGTTGCAGCTCAACCTGCTTCTACGGCAGAGCGCGCGACGGCTCCGGCGCCGCGGCGGGAGAGCGCGGTTCAGGGACGAGTGTTGTTGCTGGAAGAGGAAGAGGCTGTCCTAGAGTTTGAGCGGGACGTCCTGGCGGGGGCAGGCGCCAACGTGGTGACCGCGACCAAGAGCGCGGATGTGAAAACCCGTCTGCTCTCAGAACACTTCGATGCCGTAATCATGAACGGAAGGATGCCGGGAGACTGGAATGCAAAAGAGGCTTACACCTGGATCAAGCACAATTGTCCAGGCATGGATGCCCATTTGCTGTTTACCTTCTCCCATGGGCTGGAACAGGGCGAGATCCGCGTTTTCCTCGAAGAAAGCAATATCCCTTACCTGGTGAAACCCTTCGAAGTCGCTGACCTGATTTTGCGGGCACGACGCCTGCTGCAAAAAACTAACGCCGCCACTGCGAACTAGAGTTCCGCACGCAGCATCTTCACCAACCTACGAATCGCTGGCTCGTTGCGGCGGTACCATCTCCACTGACCTTGTTTCTTTGCCTCCACCAATCCGGCCTTGGTCAAGATTGCCATGTGATGGGAAATCGTGGGCTGCGAGAGCCGTACCCGTTCTTCGATGTCTCCGGCGCAGAGGCCGGCGCTTTTTCCGAGCGAGGTTGCGCCACGCTGCTTGAGGCTGTGCAGGATACGACGACGAGTGGGATCGACAATGGCATTCAGGCTGTTGGTGAGGGTTTGCTCTGCGTTTGCCATGGGGTAGGAATAGACGCTCTATTGACGATTGTCAATGTTGGAGATTGCTGATGTTGATTTTTGATTGCTGAAAAGCATGGTGCTCATGCAGTCGGGGACTTGCTTCAGGAGTTTTCAAAATCAACCATCCTGAAGGTGCCCTCGACTATTTCTTGAGAATTGGATTGTAGCCATCGCTGATGAGGCGGGCGCGCATGGCTTCTGCGGCTTTGATGTCGACGAAGGGACCGACCTGCACGCGCGACAACTTGTCCATGGCGGAATTCGTAGCCACGAATGCGGGATACTGTTTCTTCTTCAGAGCGTCTGCCAAAGCTTCCGCGTCGTCCGACTTGGTGACTGCTGCCACCTGCACGTAGTAGCCGTTGGTGGGTGGGGCTGCGACCGGATCAGCCGCGCTGGCTGTCGGTTCGGGCTGAGCTTTGGCAGCGTCCGATGCGGTCGCGGTGCGAGAACCTGCGTCGGCTGAAGCCGGCGTCAGCTGCGGGCTGGCATCTTTCTGCTCGACTGCTTTATAGAATGTCAGGGGAGGCTGGGTGGAAGTCCCCTGACCGGACTTGACTGCTGTAGACCGAGACGCCGATGCCGCTCGCACGGTCGGGCTGGCGGCCAGGGCCGGGACATCGGACCTCCGGCCCAATGAGTAGCCCAGTGCGAAGAACAGGGCGCAAACGGCAACTAGCCCGAAGAACAGCACCAGAAGCTTACCGGTGCCGAGTGTGATTTCCGTATCTTGCGATGGAGCCATAGTCAATACCTCGAGTGTGCGTTTCGATCCCCCCCACCCTAGACGGGCTTGGCTGCCGGGGCAGACTGTGCTCTCGAATCTCCCATCATCTTCTGTAGCCCGGAGAAAAAGTCCACGGGCACGGGGAAGATCACAGTCGTATTCTTTTCCACACCGATCTCGGTCAAGGTCTGCAAATAACGGAGCTGCACGCTGACCGGTTCGGTGGCCAGCAGATGGGCAGCGTCCACGAGCCGCTGCGCGGCGGAGAATTCACCTTCGGCGTGAATGATCTTCGAACGCTTCTCGCGCTCCGCCTCGGCCTGCTTGGCCATGGCGCGCAGCATGGATTCCGGCATGTCGACTTGTTTGACCTCGACGTTGACGACCTTTACGCCCCAAGGCGCTGTGTGCGTGTCAAGAATGCTTTGCAGGCGCAAATTGATTTTTTCCCGGTGCGAAAGCAGTTCGTCCAGTTCCTGCTCGCCCAGCACGGAACGCAGCGTGGTCTGTGCGAATTGCGAGGTCTGATACACGTAGTTGGAAACTTCGACGACCGCCTTGTTGGGATCGATCACGCGCAGGAAGATCACGGCGTTCACTTTGAGCGTGACGTTGTCGCGCGTAATGATGTCCTGGGGTGGAACCTCAAGCGCTTCCTGGCGAAGGGAAACGCGCACGATGCGGTCGATGGGCGCAAACACCAGAATGACGCCGGGACCTTTGGCCTGCTTGAGCAGATGGCCGAGCCGGAAGATGACGCCGCGCTCATACTCGGCGAGGATCTTGATTGAACTCAGCACGTAGATGGCTACGATGACGATGATGACGGTGACAAAGCCAAAGGATAGTTCCATGAATACCTCCGCAGCCCGAGCGCTGAAGACGCTCCTATCGCGGATTGTATAGCACCCGGGAGACCAGAGCGCTCAATTCAGCGGGGGGGAAGTTGCCTGCCTTGATTCGCTGCCCATGATCGGCCGTAGGGCAGTCGCGAGGATGAGCGCTTGCTCACACCATAGCGGGTGCCCGCGGTGGCGCTTGTGTGGCGGGCAACGGATCTACTTGCAAGGTAAGTCCATCCACACGGCGCACGACCACGAGGCGCCCCACCGGGACTTCGGAGGAGGAGAGGGCATCCCACAATTCACCGTGAACGAAAACTTTGCCGCTGGGCGACAGCGCCGACTGGGTTACGCCGGTTTCGCCTACCAGGCCTTCCGCGCCGGTTACCACTTTATTTCGCCGGGCACGAATCGCAATGGTCATCAAGAAGGCCGTAATGATGCCCAGCGGAATGCTCACCGCCAACGCAGTCAGCAGATGCACTCGCATCTCGGGGATGGGCGAATCCACCAGCAACAATCCGCCTAACGTGAGCAGGGCGATGCCACCCATGGTGAGCACTCCGTGAGTGGCAAACTTCGCTTCCAGGGCGAATAGCGCGAATGCAGCAATAATCAGTACCAGTGCGGCAAAGCGTGTGGGAAGAAGATTGAGCGCGAAAACAGCCAGCAAGATGAAGACTACGCCGACGGTGCCCGGTATTACGGCGCCGGGATGATTGAATTCGGTGTACAAAGCCAGGGCGCCGACGGCAAGCAGAATGAATGCAATGTTGGGGTCCATCAGGTAAGCGAGAATGTGTTCCTTCAGCGTCATGTCGAACGGCGTTACCCGCCGGCCGGTCAGATGAAGCGCCGTCGTTTCGCCATTGAAGCGCTTGAAATCCTTATCCTGCATCTGCCGGAATAAGTCTTCCTCACTCGACGCCACATACTCTATGAGATGCTGCGACAGTGCTTCCTGCTCGGTGAAGGACTTGGAGGAGCGCACGGTGCTTTCCGCGACTTCGACATTGCGTCCGCGCTTGGCGACGACGGAGCGCATCAGGGCCGCGGCATCGTTCTCCATCTTTTCCTTCATCACGTCGTCCATTTTGCCGCCGCCCAACACGACTGGATGAGCTGCTCCGGTGTTGGTTCCGGGGGCCATGGCGGCCACGTCAGCGGCTTCCAGAACGAAAAAACCGGCTGACGCAGCGCGGCTACCGCTGGGCGTGACATAGATGATCACCGGGATCGGCGAAGCCGTAATCTTTTCGATGATCTTTCGCGTGGAATCGACCAAACCACCGGGCGTATTGATCTCAATCAATACGGCCTGGTCATTCTTGCGCTGGGCCTCGTCGAGTGCGCGAGCGATGTATTCCTCGGTGATCGGTTGAATGGTGTCGTTGACGACAACCTTGAGCACTTGAGCCGGGGCGGGGGAACAGAGAAACCACGTCGCTGCGATGCAGAAGAAAGTTCGCGAAATCAGAATGTTTTTCATGAGTGCAAGGAATCGAGTGCTTTCGCTACCGGGTTTCGAGTCCATCGAGCTTCCGACTAAAGCCTATTGTTACTCTATTTTCGCGAAACGGCGTGAATTTCTTCCGCTGCAGAGTGGCGGAGATCGGATCCCTGGGAGCGAAGCTCCGTCCATCCCGGCAGCTGGGTGCTTCCGGTGATCAGGCGCGCGCCCCGCTCGTACGTAACGTACGACCATGCCCATTCAATGAATACCAGTAAGCGATTGCGAAAGCCAATCAGGAAAAGGATGTGAACGAACAGCCAAGCCAACCAGGCGATAAAGCCAGAGATGTGAAGTTTGCCAAACTCCGCGACTGCCGCGGCTCTTCCGATGGTGGCAAGGCTGCCTTTATCCCAATAGTGAAATCCCGGGCGCGGCAGGGGCTGCGCCTTCGCCGGTGCTTTGGTGGCCACTTCAACCTCATGCTGAATGATCTTGGCGATGTACCGGCCTTGCTGCATAGCGACGGGGGCGACGCCGGGAAGCATCTTGCCGCTTTCATCTTTGAGGGCAGCGAGGTCTCCGATGACGAAGACTTCCGGATGGTCCGGCAAACTCAAGTCGGGCTCGACCGCCACCCGGCCAGCGCGGTCCACGGGCAGGCCCAGTTTCTTGCCCAACGGCGACGCGGCTACACCTGCCGCCCATAGAATCACCGCTGCCGCCAGCCTGGTCTGGCCCACGCGCACCGCCCCGGGTTCAACGGCGGTCACCATGGCGGAGGTGCGGACCTCGACGCCAAGCTTCTGCAATTGTTCCTGGGCGCTGCTCGACAATTCCTCGGGATAGGTGGGAAGAACCCGCGGACCACCCTCAATCAGCAGGATTTGTGTGCTTTTCGGATCAATCGCGCGGAACTCATGGAGCAGCGCGTGGCGGCTGATTTCAGCCAGCGTTCCGGCGAGTTCTACTCCGGTCGGTCCAGCTCCCACGATAACGAAATTGAGAGGGAAGCCGGATTCGCCGGCTGCGGCCTGGCGTTCGGCTAACTCGAAGGCCAGAAGTACGCGACGTCGAATCTCAAGAGCGTCCTCAATGGTCTTGAGTCCGGGAGCAAGTGGCTCCCAATCGTCGTGGCCGAAATAGGCGTGACTGGCACCGGCGGCGACCACCAAATAATCGTACGGAATCTTCTGTTCGGGAGTCTCGACCAGACGCCGGGCTAAATCGAAGCCGGTAACCTCGCCGAGCAAAACTTCAACGTTGTCTCGAGCGCGAAGGATGGAACGAATGGGCGCCGCGATCTCACTGGGCGACAGGCCTGCGGTGGCCACCTGATAAAGCAAGGGCTGAAAGGTGTGGTGGTTCTTGCGGTCGATGACCGTGATGTGGGCTGGTGCGCCAGCCAGCGCGCGAGCCGCCGTGAGGCCACCGAAACCGGCGCCCACGATTACCACACGAGGTGTAGTCTTGCCGTTCATCGCCCCACTCTATAAGATTCAGCGCAATGGCAGAGGGCTCCAGAAGTTTCCCGGATGATACCTACCCTCGAGGCTGGATTCGTCTGCTCATCCCGTCGGTGGGCGACTTGATCTTTATCGTCCTGCTAGCACTTCTCACCCTCACCCCATTGTCGGTCCGGCTGCTCGGGGATGCGGGCATTGGCTGGCACATCCGCGCAGGGCAGGAAATTCTCGCGACTCAGGCCATACCTCGTGTGGATTCCTTTTCGTCCAGCATGAGCGGGAAACCTTGGTTTGCGTGGGAGTGGCTCTACGACTGGGTCGTCGGAGGGTTGGAACGAGTCACCGGGCTCAATGGAGTTGTTTTTATTACGGCGCTAATGATTGCGGCGGTATTCGGGTGGACTTTCCGGCTGCTGATGCGTCGTGGCACCAACATTTTCGTGGCCGTCGTGCTGGTGATGCTGGCGGCTTCGGGGTCGATGATCCATTTTTTGGCACGCCCGCATGTGGTGAGCTGGCTGCTCACGCTGGCATGGTTTCAGGTCCTGGACTCATCCGAGAGAAAATCGTTGGCCGCAGCGCGACCCATATCAGGGGGAATAAGGACTGGGCTCTGGTTGTGGTTCTTGCCCCTCTTGATGTTGCTCTGGGTAAATTTGCACGGCGGATTTCTGGTCGCCTTTGTGCTGTTGGGAATTTACTGGCTGAGCACAATGTGGCTGGGCTTCACCTCAGCCAGCCACAAACTGGAAGACATCCTCGAAAAACGCAGAGCAGGGAAGCGCGCGCGAGACTTGGCTTTGGTCACTGCGCTCGCGGCGATGGCGACATTGGTAAATCCCTACGGATTCAGACTGCACGCTCACATTTACCGATATCTCTCCAACCGCTTCCTGATGGACCACATTGACGAATTTCAGTCCCCGAACTTTCACGGCGTGGCGCAAAAATGTTTTGCCATGTTACTGCTGATTACGTTGCTGACGGCTGCGGCAAAAACCCGCAAGCTGACCATGATCGAGGGTCTGGTTGTTCTGTTCGCGGTCTATTCCGGACTCTATGCCTCCCGCAATATTCCAGTTGCCTCGTTGCTCCTGGTGCTGGTGGTGGGGCCGCTGCTGTCAGCCGCGATGAAACGCTCAATGGAGAGAAGCGATACTTCCTGGAGAGTACGCCGGGTAGGCACAGGCTTGGCGGTGTTCTCGGGACGGATGGGAGAAATCGAATCCAGCTTGCGGGGGCATCTTTGGGCGGTTGTGGCGTTCGTCATCATGTTCGGGGTGGTGGCAAACGGCGGCAAGATTCAATCCACCCAACTCATGAATGCGCATTTCGACAGCCAGCGCTTTCCCGTGGCCGCAGTGAAGTTTCTGGAACAGAGTGGCGTGCGCGAACCGGTGCTGGGGCCGGATTACTGGGGCGGATATCTAATTTATCGGATGTATCCGCGAATGTTGGTGGCTGCCGATGACCGTCACGATCTGTATGGAGAACAATTCTTAAAGTCTTACTTGAAGTTGGTGAATGTCGAGCCCGGGTGGGAAGACTTGCTTAACCACTACAACATTCACCGCGTGCTGCTGCCGACAGGCTCAGCCCCCGCCAATATTCTAGCCGAGACCGCAGAATGGACGATGATTTATGAGGACGAGGTCGGGGTAATATTTGTGCGGAGTTCCGCCAGTTTCTAGCTTTGACTTTGCGGATGCGCGAGGAGGGCGGCGTAGTCTTCGGGGGTGTCGATGTTCAGCGCGATGAACGGGTCGTCGACCGGGAGGTAGGCAATGCGTTGCTGGTTTCGATGCTCGACCTCGCGGGCAGACGAAGTGGCAGGGGCCTGGAGGAAAGCTTCAATCAGCTCTCGACCCGCAAGAAAGGGGTGGCCATGTTTACCGCCATATTCCGGAATAACGGCCCACTGCTTATTTTCTGCCGCGGCCGTAAAGGCGTCGCATAAGTTCTGGATAGTCCGGGCGCGCACCGGAGGACGGTCTACCAACGTGATAATGGCAGCGTCACGGCCGCGATTGAGCACTTCCCGTAGCCCCACCTGCAGCGAACTGAACTGGCCGCGGCCAGGATTGGGATTGACGGCCATGGAAGCGCCATTCGCATAGATCACCGGGGCCAGCGCTGCTTCGTTTTTTCCGGCGACCACCAAGACAAAATCCGCAGCTGAGGTCAATGAGTGGATGGCGGCTGAAAGAAATGTGTCTTTGGATTCCGATTGGCCCGCGAATGACGGGGGCCAGGGCAAGAGAGATTTGTCCCTTGTCATGCGCGTCGAGTCGCCCGCCGCGAGAATCACAGCAGCGAAGCTGGGGGCGCGGGACATGGGGATTGTTGATTGCCGCTTTCGAATTGCCGATTCGAAACCAAGGGGCCGCAATCGGCAATCGGAAATTGAAGATTGAACATCAGCGCTTGCGTTCGCCGTCTTCCAGCGCTTCTGCGGCAAGGCCCACCTCTGGACGCGACTGTTGCTGCGTTCGCTTGAACCAGCTCATGTGAGGTAGGGCTGCGACGGCGTGGCGGCGGAGGGCGATGAGCTCGGCGGTGATAGCGACCGCGATTTCTTCCGGCGTGATGGCGCCGATATCGAGTCCGATAGGGGCGTGAACCCGGTCAAAGAGATGGGCCGGCAGGCCTTCCTCTTGGAGCGTCTTGAAAATTTCGATGACTTTGCGCTTGGACCCGATCATGCCGATGTAGCGCGCGCGAGTTTCAAGGGCCCACCGGAGGATACGCATATCGTCGCGGTGGCCGCGCGTGACGATGACCAGGTAGGAGGATTCGTTAGGGTCGAGCTTCTGCATCGCTTGGTCGAAATCAAGCGCATGCACTTCACGGGCAGCGGGAAAACGTTCTTGGGTGGCGTAGGAGGTGCGGTCGTCAGCCACGATGACATCGAATCCTGCATTGCTAGCAACTTGGCAAATGTTTATAGCGACGTGGCCTGCACCGAAAACATAAAGTAATGCTGGAGGTAGGACCGGTTCAATGAAGATTTCCAGCGTGCCGCCACAGACGAGCCCGGTGTCGTACTTTGGATCTTGGTTGAGGTCGAAAGTCAGGGTTCGAGGCTTCTCGGATTCCATGACCTCGCGCGCAGCTTGCCAGACATCAGCCTCGACACAGCCCCCTCCGATGGTTCCTACAATCGAGCCATCGTCGCGCACCAACATTTTGGCCGTGCGAAACGAAGGGATCGAACCTCGCACGTTGACAATGGTGGCCACGGCACCGCGGCGTCCTTCGCGCCGCAGTTGGACGATTTGTTCGTAGATATCCATGGGGATGCGGGGCGCTCACCCATTTGGATTATCAATCGGTTAACAGGGCAAGTCAACAGCGGTCGGCCAACAGCGGTCGGCGCGGGAGTAATGAATGGACGATACTTCTTCGCTCGCTCGCGCCACGTGAGCGGTAGGGAACCAGCGTTATTTCTTTGAGGCGGCTGCGCGGTCGCAACCGTTTCCAGTTCGGCAACCAAGGAACGCGCTGCCGGCTCGGGCGTGTCTACCGCGGCGACCAACCTAACCTGCAAACTGCGTTTATGCTAGGTTGATTTCGCATTCGCCTTCGAGGGCGCGACCAGGAGTGACACCTCATGAAAGCGGTTCGCATTCATCAATTCGGTGGTCCGGAAGTTCTAACTTACGAAGAAGTGCCAGATCCAAAGCCGCGCAAGGACCAAGTGCTGGTGCGAGTGCGAGCCTGCGCGCTGAATCATTTGGACATCTGGGTGCGGAAAGGATTGCCGGGCGTGAAACTGCCGCACATTCTGGGCAGCGACGTCGCCGGCGAAGTGGCCGAAATCGGAGAGTACGTGGCCGGGTTCAAACCGGGTCAGCGGGTGCTGATAGCCCCGATGCATTTCTGTGGAAGCTGCGCGAAATGCGTTCGAGGACTGCAGAACCAGTGCCGCGAATTCACCGTTCTCGGTAATGGAGTCGATGGCGGAAACTGCGAGTTGATCGCGGTGCCCGCGATGAACGTGATTCCGATTCCTGATGGACTTGATTTCCATCAGGCCGCAACCCTGCCGCTGGTATTTCTGACGGCCTGGCACATGCTGGTAGGATTGGCCGGCGTCCGGCCAGGACAGACGGTCCTGGTGCTGGGAGCGAGTTCGGGAGTTGGCATTGCGGCGATTCAGATTGCGAAGATGTTTCAATGCCGCGTGATCACAACCGCCGGGGATGAAGTCAAGCTGGAGAAGGCGAGGGGCCTCGGTGCAGACCACGGCGTTAACCATTACAAACAGAGGATATCCGACGAAGTGCGAAAGATTACAGACAAAGAAGGAGTGGACATCGTGATCGAGCACGTCGGGGCGGCGACCTGGGATGAGAGTGTGAAGTCGCTTAAGAGCAGCGGTACGCTGGTGACCTGCGGTGCGACGACTGGACCGACCGTCGGTATTGATCTGCGCCATCTGTTCGCGCGGCAATTGAGACTGTTGGGCTCGTATATGGGAACGATGGGCGAGTTGCATGAAGTTCTCAGCCATGTGTTTGCCGGGCGGCTGAAACCAGTGCTGGATCGGGTCTTTCCGCTTAGCGAGATCCGTGCGGCGCACCAATACCTGGAACAGAGCCAGATGTTCGGGAAGGTTGTCGTGACACCGTGAAGAAACGTAGGTGGTTTACAATAGGGCCATGGCCCGCGAATTAAATTTCGGCCCTTACGTTGACGCCGAGAACGGCCAACGGGTGGTCAAAGACCTGACTTTCGGCAATCCCACGCCGGAGGGAGTGGTACTCACCACGATGGATTCCGCCGTCAACTGGATGCGAAAGAGTTCCATCTGGCCTTTGACGTTTGGATTGGCCTGTTGCGCTATCGAAATGATGTCGATGGGCGCGTCGCGGTTCGATATTGCTCGTTTTGGGGCAGAAGTGTTCCGGCCATCGCCGCGGCAGAGCGATTTGATGATCATTGCCGGACGCGTCTCGAATAAAATGGCACCAGTGATCCGCACCCTTTGGGAGCAGATGCCCGAACCCAAGTGGGTGATCTCAATGGGAGCCTGCGCGACCTCGGGCGGAGTATTCCAAAATTACGCGCTGGTGCAGAGCGTAAATCAGGTAATTCCAGTCGATATTTATGTTCCCGGTTGCCCCCCGCGTCCGGAGCAACTGATTTACGCAATTACGCTTCTGCAGGAAAAAATTCAGAAAGAGCGCGGGACCATCAAAAAGGCTTTGAATCTCTCGTAGGACAACGCTTAGCAAATTATATTTGTCAGCATAGCCTCCCCGCTGCCTGGACTCTACGTGCTTGCGGCAAATCGGCCTTCACGCCAGAAGGCGACGCAGCGAATCGTTGTATCTGTCTTTCTTCTCGCTGCAATCCAGCTGCCATCCAGCCTTGCCGATGGCATCCGGTTCAGATAGGCTTTTCGCTTTGCTTCACCGAGGAGGCATCTCGTGCGTTGGCGTCTCGCTCCGTGCGATATCTGTGTTCTTCTGCTGATCCTCCCGGATTTGACCGGATCGCCTCTGACTGCGCAGTCAATTCGTCTCAACCTAGACTTAACCGACGCTGCGCGCAACATCTATCACGCGCAGTTGAACATTCCGGCCAAAGGCGGTGAGATGACGCTGGTCTTTCCCAAATGGATCCCCGGCAATCATCGTCCCAGCGGACCCATCGGCGCCCTCACCGGCATTCGCATGCAGAGCGGCGGCCAACCGCTGGCCTGGCAACGCGATCCAATCGACATGTATGCGTTCCATGTGAACGTCCCGGCGGGAGTGAGTGAAATCGAGGTTTCGCTCGATGCCATCACCTCCAATGACAGCGCAGGTGCGGGCGGGCCGGCGGCATCCTCGAATTTGCTCGACGTGAACTGGAACGCAGTGGTTCTGTATCCGCAAGGCGCGACCTCGGATGCCGTTGAATTTATGCCTTCCGTGACCTTGCCTGCGGGATGGGGCTTTGGAACCGCGCTGCCGGGAGCACGCGTCGACGGCCACAAGGTAGAGTTCGCAACCGTTTCCCTTACCCGGCTGGTGGATTCTCCCTTGATCGCAGGAGTTCATTACCGGCGCGTCGAGTTGACCAAACCGGGCGAAACCCCGGTGCACATCATGGATATCGTCGCTGACAGCGAGGGCGATCTGGCGATGAAGCCGGAAACCCAGGCCGAGTATCGGAAGCTGGTGGCGGAGACCGGAGCCCTGTTCGAAGCGCGTCATTACCGGCAGTATCACTTCCTCTACACCTTGAGCGACCAGGTGGGCGGACACGGACTTGAGCATCACGAATCCAACGACAGCGTTGCCGGTGAGCGTGTGTTGCTCGATCCTGATTTGCATATGCTTTACGCAGGCCTACTGCCGCATGAATTCGTGCACTCCTGGAATGGGAAATACCGGCGGCCCGCGGGTCTGGCCACCAGCAACTATCAGGAGCCGATGATCGGCGACCTGCTGTGGGTCTACGAAGGGCTCACGGAGTACCTGGGGAATATGCTCACGGCGCGCAGCGGATTATGGTCGGCCGAGCAGTATCGCGAAGCGCTGGCCGCAACCGCCGCGGCGCTCGACCACCGCACAGGCCGTCAGTGGCGGCCGCTCGAGGATACAGCACGTTCGGTGCAAATCCTGCGCCTGATGGGACCGCAATGGCAGAGCTGGCGCCGCAGTCTCGATTACTATCCCGAGGGTGAGCTTATTTGGCTGGAAGTAGACGCCATCATTCGTCAGAAGAGCCGCGGTCAGCGCTCGCTGGATGATTTCTGCCGTCGCTTCCACGGCGGCGAAAGCGGTGCGCCGAAAGTTGTCCCCTACGGCTTCGACGATGTGGTGCGCACCCTCAATGATGTCGCACCCTATGACTGGGCGACTCTGCTGAAAGAGCGCACTCGCGGGACCACTTTTCACGCTCCTCTGGGCGGCATCGAGCGTGGCGGATGGAAGCTCGTTTACAACGAGCGCCCAAATCTCTTCAGTCAAGCCCTTGAAAAGCTGGTGAAGTTTACTGATTTCTCGTATTCGCTTGGCTTCACCGTCGCCGAGAACGGCAAACTAGACGACGTCATCGTGGGTTCGCCTGCCTATCAGGCCGGGGTGGGATCAGGCATGAAGCTCATGGCTGTAAATGGCAGAAAATGGACGCCTGCTGTTCTGCATGCCGCGCTGAAGGCGGCGACGGGCAATGGACAACCCGTCGACCTGCTGCTGGAAAATGCCCAGTTCTTCCAGACCTATTCAGTTCCTTATCACGATGGCGACAGGAATCCGCATCTGGAGCGGGTTTCAGCGCAGCCGGATCTTTTGGATGAAATACTAAAGCCGCTCACCCGCTAGTCGGGATCTCATAGGCGCGCAGTTTCCCGTTGCCAAAAATCGAAAGCCCCGGGAAAAGAAATCCCTAGCGCGACACGGCGGCGAACAAATCAGAGTGCATCAGGGCTTGGAACTGCTGATCATTGGACTTGAAATGGATTTGCAGATTGGCTCCGTCAGAATCCACGGTTGTATTCTCCATGGCCAGCTTCTCGGGCGCGGTGGCATTCATCTTTTTATAAAGTATGCCCGCCTTCACCAATGACGATAGCGTCGCCGCAGTCAGCGAATCAGACGTAACCACGGCCAGGTCGAAATTTACGCCGCTGTTGAAGTTCATGGTATAGCGCGAGCCCAGCAGACGCTTCTTTAGCGTGTCGTAGTCAGCGATCTTGGAAGCGTCTCCTAGGGCGGAGCGCATCATATTCTGCGTGCCCTGCTGATCGAGAATGCTCCATACCGGCGCGGAGTCGACCGCGGACATCATGTCGGCCATGCTCGCGTTCGAATCGACATTCAGAGTTTGGCCATCGCGCACGTCCAGTGCACTTCGCACCGCCGAAGGTTCGCCAAACAGCAGTGTGCTGTCATCGAGAAAACTCATCAGCATTCCGCCGTCCATGGGATAGAGATCAGAGTTGCGGTATTTCGTCGGCTTGAATTTTTGCAGTCTCATCTTCTTGAGCACTGCCTTAAGGTTAAAAGATCCGGACGCAATTCCGACGCCCCTGACCCCTTGTTTTCCGCTGCGGAAGGAGGCGAAAGTGAGCGTGTCCACGTCTTTATCGGGATCGATGCCAATACCCTTCAAGGAACCTTCAAACTGCTTGAGATTGTCGGGCAGAAGCTGCTGCTTGAGGGCCATGGCGGTTGGCGAATCTTTAAGCGCACGGTAGTCCACGGAAATGAGCTGGAGCAGCTCGCCGGGAACGACGGCGCGGGCCGAAGAGTTCAGCGGCATGGCCATGGTCGCGTGGGTAGAAAGCAGGGTCAGAAGCAAGCAAATGGCAGCGGCTTGGATCATCTTCATAACAACCTCGGTCCTCAGGAATCAATGACGGACAAACTGAACCCTAAACAATGAACGGGCAAAACCGGAACTTTCGAGGATTAGATGCTGCCTCTGGCCGTCCCGTTAACTGCAGTGGCTCTATTGTAAGCCAGACGCCTGGGGATAAGAACATCCGAAGGTACACGGACCATAACCAAAATGGGTTCGCTCCACGCAATTCGGCCTGTCCAATTTTGGCCGCTGGATGTAAGATGTTTCAGCCCCCATCACCACCATTGGCACAGGCATTCTGAAGAAAGGGCCAGAGCTTAAGGAGCTTTTCAGTTAGGTCGTCGCTCCGCGGAATCATCTGTTGCCGTTTTCTTTCGCTCGTTGCGCTTCGCCCAAGCCAAGCACTTCGGGATTCGCAGTTACTTTTCACTTGCAGCATCACTTTACCCATTGGGACCAGGGGATTCGGGTAGCCGAAGCATAAGACCGCTTCCGGACGCGGTTCTCGTCGAGCCCAGTCCGGCACAGAACTGTAGTGCTGATTATGTACGGTATGGAACACAGTAGCGTGCGGGAACGAACTATAGTGTGTTCTGGCGAACCACTTCTGCACCCTACCTCTGCACGCTGAGGAACAAAAAGCAATGAGAATCTTACTGTACAACCCGGACAACGGTGTAACCCGCAACTTCATGCCGCACCTTTGGATGTTCCTCCTGCAATCACTGACGCCCGCGGGTCACGAAGTTTTGCTGATTGATGGCAATGCTCAACCCATGGATGAAGCCGGCATTGCGCGCTACGTCCGTGAGCAGAAAATTGGACTGGTGGGCATCGGCGCCATGACCAGGATGATTGCGAAGGCTTATCGCATGGCCGACGCGGTACGGGCCGCGGGTGTGCCGGTTGTGATGGGAGGACCACACGTCACCGAGATGGCCGACGAGGCTCTGGGACGAAATGGCGGTGCGCGCCATGCCGATGCCGTGGCCTTAGGTGAGGCGGATGAAACCTGGCCGCGGATCGTCGAGGACGCGGCACGAGGTGCATTGCAAGACCTGTACGCACCAGTGGATCCGTCCGGGAAGGAGAGCAAACCATCGCTTAAGCAATATCCGGTCATTCCCTGGGACACCATCGACCTTCACCAATTCAACTTGGTGCCCAAGGCCGCGACTCCATGGCTGAAGAAGCTGGGAGAAGGATGGGGAACGTTCCGCATCATCCCAGTCGAGTCAGGCCGCGGATGCCCGTACGGGTGCGAGTTCTGCACCGTCACAGGATTCTTTGGCGACTCCATCCGTTTTCGCACCAATGAGAGCGTGGTGAACGAGTTGCTGTTGCTGAAAGCGCGGGCGAAGAAAGAGCTTGGCCAGATTGCGGTCTTCTTCATTGACGACAATTTTGCCATCAACCTGAAGCGCACAAAGTCGCTGCTGCGCGGCATTATTACCGCGGGCGCGCAGCTGAACTGGGTTGCGCAGATCAGCGCGAATCTCTTACGCGATGAAGAACTCGTCGACCTCATTGCTGCCTCGGGCGGCAAATGGGTTTTCATTGGCATGGAGTCCATTGATCCCACGAACCTGAAGGATGTAAACAAAGGATTCAACAAGCCGGAAGAATATGCAGCCGTGCTGCAAAGATTGGCACTGCGAAACGTTTACGCCATCACCTCATTCATTTTCGGCATGGACAATGACACGGTGGGGGTCGCCGAGCGAACTTTGGAGCAGGTGCGGACCTGGCCGCCGGGATTGCCGATTTTTGGACTGCTCACCCCATTGCCGGCAACGCCGCTGTACAAACGTCTCGAAGCCTCTGGCAGGCTGACACGGCCAAAGCACTGGCAGGAGTTCATTCCGTTTGCCATGGCGCACACCCCGCTGAAGATGAGCATCGACGAAGCCCACGCCGAGGTGAAATATGCATGGTCGGAAGCCTACAGCGCCGAAGCGCTGGAAAGAGCTGTCGATGCTTTGGACGATCAGCCGCTGGGATACCGAATCAATATCTTCATCGCGCGGCTGTGTTTCCGGGGGATCTACTTCCCCATGATGGGCCGCTTCGCCTGGGTGAAGATGCTAGCGGAGAATGGCAGGACCCTCTCCAAGCTGGCCAAACAGGGGTTCCTGGCTTGGTATGGCTCACCGGCGAAGGCACCAGCTCCAGCCACCAGCGCGGGAGATTAAACAGCACCGCGCGCAGTGGTAGAGACGTAGCTGGCTACGCCTTTCCCGTACGCCGAGACATTGCCACGAACCTCTCTACGGCGAGCGCCCGTCGGCGCTTGACATCGTCACTCAGTTCTCACGGCTTTCGCTTTCTTTCTCGCCTCCGCCGCGAAGGCTTCATCTTTCAGCGATACCAAATTTATTTCTACATTGGCGAGCGCTCCTGTGATCGCGGCACGAGCGAGTGCCGCCGCCGTCGTCAAATCCGATTTCATGTTGGGATTTGTGATCGGTCCTAAAGACTCGGCGAACTGAGCCACTTCCTTCGCGCGCTCAGCAACGCCGAGCGGGACAGCCGTTGCTTCTTTTAGGGCGGTGTCGATTGCTGCCTCCGCCGCTTTTTCATCGCTGGTCTTCGCTTGCTTGTAGGCCTTCATCACGGAGTTGTAAGACGCGGCGTCGGCGTCGATGGCAGCTTTTAATTCTTCGCGCAGCGCGCTCAGACGCGCGATGGCCGCGCTAAGTTGCGATTCGTGTTGCAAGTATGCCTTCTTCCCGCGCGCCAGGGTCGCGACCATGGTCGCGAGTCCCGCGGCCATGGCGGCCGCGGCCGCGGCGGCGCTGCCTCCTCCGGGAGTGGCGGTGGGTGCGGCGAGCTGCTCTATGAATGGCTCCACCCCGGCTCTCCATCCACCGACGGTCATCTTGCCTGCTAGGATCGCAGCTAGGCGGTTTTCCAGAATCAAGGATGAATCGAAATTCTCCACCTGGAGGAACCACTCGGCTGCCTGCTCGAGGGCTTTCTTGGGAATCAATCCCACAATTTCGCTCGATACCGGTGCGACGCCGTATCTCGCGGCTTCACGCTTTACGAATTCGAACACGCGATGAATGGGAGTCTGTTCAAAGTCAGTCAGATTCATGGAGACTTGCGCCAGGCCACGCACCAGAAATCCCGCGCCTTTCACGAAGCGCAGTCCGCCGTTTGAAAAGCGCACCGCCTTCGCGACTTTCTTAGCGACCTCAACCTCGGGCGTGTTGAGAAAAATGTTATACGCGATCAGGGCTTTGCGGGCTCCGACCACGGTTGCGCCGGCTGAGGGATGCACACAGGGGTCGCCAAAATCCGGCTTGCGCGCGGGGTTGGTGGCGATTTCTGCGCGAATGCCTTCAAACTGCCCGCGGCGGATGTTCTCCAGATTCTGCCGCTCCGGCGAGGTCGCCGCCGATTCGTAGAGATAAACCGGAATCTGATAACGCTTCCAAATTTGTTCGCCGACGTGGCGGGCCATGGCCACGCAGTCCTCGATGGTGACGCCGTCGATGGGAATGAAAGGGACAACGTCGGCCGCTCCCATACGCGGGTGCGCGCCCTGATGTTTCGTCAGGTCGATGAGTTCGGCAGCTTTGCCCACTCCGCGGACAGCGGCCTCCTGAATGGCCTCGCGCTCGCCCACAACAGTGATGACGCAGCGGTTGTGGTCGGAGTCCATTTCGCGGTCGAGGAGATAAACGCCGTCCATTTTCATGGCGGCGATGATGGCGTCAACTTTAGCCGGATCGCGTCCTTCGGAAAAATTGGGTACGCATTCTACGAGCGTAGACATAAGTGGGAAGGATAGCTGGCGCCGGAGCAGGGAAGCAAGGGAGCCAGGCCTTCTTATGGGCCATTACTGTTCCGGCACGACTGGTTTGGCTCGAATCGTTGGGCTCATCTCGCACAAGCAGCCGGTAGCGTGGCAGTCGGCGCTCCCACTCGAAACCGGTCAAATCATAACCGGAGCAACCACGAGCCTGCCCGCGGGACTGCTTCTTGCCGTCGCAAATATTTATTCCCTTACGCTAACCGCGACCATGTCAAACGGGGAACGACCGAGACCCAAACAACATCGTCGTTGTACACGCTGGGGGCTGGGCTCGGGCAGTGAAAGTGGGACGGCGCATGGGCCTCTATGGGGGCTGCGCTGGCTGTTGTTGCGTCATGCAGTGCATTGTGCCCAGCCCCCATATGAGGTCTCCGGAATAAATGGGCACTACCGACCGAGTCGGGAAGAGTTCAGCCAGAGTGTTCAGGACAATGCGGTCATTAGGGTCGTTGAATACGGGCGCGAGTACGACGCGGTTGGCGATGTAGAAATTTGCGTAGCTGGCTGGGAGCCTTCGCCCTTCAAACACAACCGGCTTTGGCATTGGGAGTTCGACAATGTTGAGGGGCTTGCCGTCCTGATCGCGCGCGGCTTTGAGTCGGCGGAGATTGTCGCGGAGCGGCTTGTGGTTCTCATCTTTAGGATGGGGCTCAACCATGGTGACGACAGTGTCGGCAGAGACGAAGCGGCTGAGGTCGTCGACGTGTCCGTGAGTGTCGTCGCCACAGATGCCGGCGCCTAGCCAGATCACGTGGCGGGCACCGAGGTAGTCGGAGAAAATATCTTCATAATCAGCGCGGGACATGGCCGGGTTGCGATGCTGAGTCCTGCTCAGCAGGCACTCCTCGGTTGTGAGCAATGTGCCCCGACCGTTGACGTCGACGGAGCCTCCTTCGAGAACCACGCGGGTGTTGTCGCGCAATGGGCGGATCTCTTGAGCGTTGGCCACGCGTGCCATCAGGCTGCCGATTTTTTCGTCGTGGCGCCAGTTGGAATATTTGGCCCAGGCGGTGAAGCGGAACTTGATGGCCAACAACTGCCAGCCCGCAGGCCCGGCCGGACAGCCGGGGGCGGCTGTGCCCCCATCGCCGGCGGAGTTGTTGGCCTCGCGCTTTCGGCGGCTTTCGCGGCCGATGGCGCTTGGGCCACGCAGTAGGAAGATGCAGCCGGAGTCGCGCATCCAGGCACGGTTGGTGCGCCAGCGATGGAAGCGCACATGGCTGGAGAGAGCTTGGGCGCGGTCGAGGAATTTACGAACCTGTTTTTCGGCGGATGGGTTGTTTACAACGAGCTCGACTCGCTCGTGAGGGGACAGATTGCGAATGATCTCCGCGTAGACCCACGGGATCGGCTCGAACCTTCCCGGCCAATCGCCGTGATAGTGCGGCCAGGCGAGCCAAGTGGCGTCGTGCTGCTCCCACTCTGCGGGCATGCCATAGCCGAGGGCAGCGGGCGTGGCCCTGTCTGCCTCGAAAGTTAATGTATTACTTGAAGCATTGATTGGGCGCTTAGACACGGTAGGCCTGTCGTCAATCGGTCAGCCGATTTGTGATGGGCGCATAACTATCAATGCGGCGGTCGCGCAGGAAGGGCCAATGGCGCCGGATGTCTTCCAAGGCTTTCATGTCCACCTCTCCAAACAGAATCTCTTCGCGATCATGCGAGGCCTCGGCCAGCACTCGTCCGAAGGGATCGCAGAAAAACGAGCCGCCCCAGAATTCCAGTCCCTGGCCGGGAGCCGAGTTACCGCGGATATTTCCAGTCTCGAAGCCCACGCGGTTGACGACCGCCACGTAGACGCCGTTGGCAATGGCGTGCGCGCGCTGAATGGTGCGCCAGGCGTCGTGCTGGGCCACTCCGAACTCGGCCTTCTCGGCGGGATGCCAGCCTATGGCGGTGGGATAAAAAAGCACGTGCGCGCCCTGAAGGGCGGTCAGCCGCGCCCCTTCTGGATACCACTGATCCCAGCAGACGAGTGTGCCCAGCCGGCCCACTTTGGTATCGAGTGCGCGAAAACCGAGATCGCCGGGCGTGAAATAAAACTTCTCGTAGTAAAGCGGGTCGTCGGGAATGTGCATCTTGCGGTAGAGTCCGCGCAGCGAGCCATCGGCATCGAAGATTGCTGCGGTATTGTGGTAGACGCCTGCGGCACGCTTTTCGAACAATGAAGCGATCAGGACCACTCCGTGCTTGCGCGCCGCAGCGGAGATCTTCTCGGTCGTCGGTCCGGGAATCGGTTCGGCGAGATCGAAGAGTGCGTGATCTTCCCGCTGGCAGAAATATTGGGTCTGAAAAAGTTCGGGCAGGCAGACGACCTGCACACCACGGCCAGCCGCATCGGCGACGCGCTCGATCGCCTTTGCCAGATTCTGTTCCGGCTCCGGGCCGCATGACATTTGCACCAGCGCCACGCGATATCTCTCGGGCAGCACGCGTTCCCTCCCACCGCGAACAATATAGCATTCGCGGGACGGCTCAGCTGTCGGCTATCAGCTGTCAGCAATCAGCCATCAGTAGCCCCACTTCTCAAATGGTTGATTGAGGATGGTTGATGTTTTGATTGAAGTGCCATGGCTATCCCTAGAGACGGCGGGGGCAGGCTTTGGCAGCGGCGGAATGATGCTGAGATCCGCTGGGCTTATTGAGCCGAGTCCGATTTCGGAGCTGCGCTTTCCCGCCATGAATGGCAGTGTGACGCGCGGTTCCTGTAGAGTATCTAGTCGGTACATTCTCGGTCAGGGATACACGCGGATTAAATTCTCGGAGGCTTGGCATTTTGAAACATGAGAACCAGGGAAACTCCCACCATGGAAATCGGCACGACGGCGGCGCGCCGGGCGAAGGCAAAGACCGTCACTTACACAATCCGATCGAAGACCGGCTGATCCCGCTGCAGCCACTCGATCTGGGCAGAGTGCGCTCGATTGACGACCTCGTCCGCGCGATGTCCAAGACCGCTTTCACTGGGCGGCAATTGGGCGAAGCGGCTGACGTGCTCGAGGCCATGGCGCGCGATCAGGACTGTTTTGTGGTGATGACGCTGGCGGGCGCCATGACGGTGGCTAAGCAGGGCCTTATCGTCACCGAGTTGATCGACCGGGGCATGGTGAATGCCATAGTTTCAACCGGAGCGCTGATGGCACATGGCTTGGTGGAAGCGACTGGCCGCGCCCATTTCCGGGCCAACCCTGAAGTGTCAGATGAAGAACTCTATGAACAGGGATACAACCGAGTGTACGACACGCTGGAGCCCGAGCAGAATCTCGACGACGTGGAAGAAGTGATGTCGCAAGTGCTCGAGAATTGGGACCATAACGAAGTGATGTGCTCGTACAAGCTGAATCATGCGATTGGGGCGCACTTGGCGAAGCAGGCTAAAGATCAGCGGGGAATTCTGAAATCGGCGTATGAGAAGGGCGTACCGATTTTCGTGCCGGCATTCACTGATTCCGAACTCGGGCTGGACACCGCACTCAACAACCGACTGCGCGAATCTACGGGCAGGCACAAAGTGCGCTTCGATCCTTTCGCGGATCTCGAACACTTCGCAGCCACGTTGTTGCGTCAGAAGCGGTTGGGAATCTTCACCATCGGGGGCGGCGTGCCGCGGAACTGGTCGCAACAGTTTGGCCCGTTCATCGAACTGCGCCACCGGCGCCTCGGAGAGAACCTGCCGCTCAAGCGCTATCACTACGGCTTGCGCATCTGTCCGGAGCCCGTGTATTGGGGTGGCCTATCGGGAAGCCCGTACAGCGAGGCGATTTCGTGGGGAAAGTTTGTGCCTCCGGCAGAGGGTGGAAAATTCGGAGAAGTATTCGTAGACGCCACGGTTGGTCTGCCGCTCATCGTGGCAGCGGTATTCGAGCGCTTGGACAAGGACAAGAAAAGCAGCGCAGCCAAAAAGGGAAAGAAAGCGGTTGGGAAGAAATCGTAGCTGCTTGCCAGAGATCAACCGCCAGGGTCAGTCTGCCAACCTGCCGGTTGCACCCGAAAGGATCTTAATCGAAGATCAGCACTGCCGAGGCGATTACGGTCGTCCACAAAGCGCGCTTGTCGCCCACCGCCGATTGGGTCACGTTGGCGGTACGCACGATCTTGTTCGACAGGCGATAGATCTGCTTCTTTTCATCCCAAGAGCGGTCGGGATCGAACTCTACGTTGAGAGTGGTGGCCAGCATCTCGGCGGCCAGCTCCTCGGCGTATTCGCCGGCGGCGTCTTCGGTTTCGCCGAAGGAATGGTGTTCACTCAAGTAGCCGTAGGTGTTGCGGTCGGAAGGAATGGCCACCCCGATGGATGAGGCGAGCAAACGGTGCGGCTCGCGCGTAGAGTTCTCGGCCACTACGGCAAACACGACTTCGCCTGGACTCAGGTACTTCAACCCCTGTTTGCGGGGCACCAACTTGCAGTTCGGTGGAAAAATGGAGGAAACACGCACCAGGTTTTGCGCGGCGATGCCAGCGTCACGCAATGCCAGTTCGAACGATGTCAAACGCTCACGATGTTTCCCGACCCCCTTGGTGAAGAAAATCCGTTTGGGGACCATGTCCTTTCCCAATGAAGTCATCCTCCGGAGCGAAAAAGTCGTGAGCTAAGAATGCACAATCTAACACAATGGTTTGTAAAGAGAGTATGAATTTCGATACCCATTGAAAAAATGTACGGAGGCTGGGAAACAGCGGGCGCCCGCGAGAGCAGGAACCCGCTGAACGGGGAAGACCGAAATAGCTCCGAGCGAGGTTCGAGCGACGACCGAGAACAGCTTATTTCGGGGCGCTGATGGAACTGACTTCCAGTATGTCGCCATTGACCGTGCCGGTGACCGTGGCCTGGGCCCCAGCTTGTTTGTCGAGGGTCTCGAGAGCAGTTTTGTCGTTAGTTTCCAGAGTATAAACCTTGTCGCCAACAACCAAGGCGTACTTTGACCCCTTACTGACGCAAGCTCGTGTGCATCCCGCATCGTCGCCCGGCATCTGGTGCTTGGCGCCACACATAGAATCACTGACGGTACCGGTAAAGGTCTTGCCCTTCGCAGCGAATGCCGACGAGGCGGTCAACGCGGCACACAACAACAGAGTCACCAGCCAAAACCCAAGTCTCTGCCTACTCGATTTCATCAGTTCTTCTCCTTTTGAATTAGTAACGGCATCGGCGTGAGATGGGCGGATCAACCTAGTCGAGCCTCCACGTCACACAGTTACAGATGCGCTCTTATGTTGGAAGTTCCACTCCGCGGGGGAAAAAAATGGCGGCAACTCGCTGGCGCGGGCTCCCGCCATAATGCCCGGAAAAAGGGGGAAGGGCACCGGGCAAAATCCTGGACAGGTTACGCTCTGGCGCGAAAAAATTAACAATCGGGGCGAAAAATTTCCAAAACCCGAACACGGCGGCCTATGCCAGCTCGGCCTGGAAATCGCCGTCAAAAAAGGCGGGCAGCCAAGAAATGCCACGACCCGCGATGGAGTCCACCTTGGCTCGAATCACTGGGCGCGCGACCGCTATCAGTTCTATGGCGGTGCTTTTACCGTGTAGTGAATTTCCACGTCCACGGTCTTGTCGTGCGAGTTGGGGGTGACATGGGTTTCGATGCCCCAATCGAAGTTTGTGGGAAGCAGTTTGTTGGCCTCGGTGAGAAACTGCCGGAGGTATCTGCTGTCGTAAACCTCACTGGGGCGCAACTTCCAGCGCGTCCGCAGCTTAGCAGCCAAAATATTGTCGATACCTCGGAACTCGAGTTCTCCCATGTGGTAAACGTAATCTTCTCGCACTTCCAGATGGTAAATGGCGGTCGCCGCAGCGTCGTCCAACTGAGGTTCTAATTTGATAGTGGCGTTGAGATAGCCGTGCGACCCATACAGGTTCCGGACTTCCTCCAAATCAGCCGCGAGCTGCACCGCGTTCGCGGGCGCTCCAGCTTGGGCGTGGATGAACCCCTGTAGCTTTTCGGTCCCGAACTCCTGGTTTCCGGACCACTCGATCCGAAGCAGTTTGTACTGGGGGCCCGGGTCTACGCCCAGGGTGACATCGACAACCGTCAAGTTTTTGGAATCGTCACCCGGGTCACCGCCTCCCTGTCGTACGACTTTGGGTTGCGGCTGGCTGAAGGAGGCCTTCAGGTAGCCGCGGGCGTGATAAACGGGCAATAGTTGATGTTCGGCGAATAGATTGATGCGGTTGCGGGAGTACTCGGGGTCCGGCAGCTTTCTGGCGGCAGCCTCCAGCCAGGGGAGTTCGCTCGGTCCGGCACCCGTGAACTCTATCTTGCGGACGCGAATCAGAAGGTCGGAGACGCTGTAAGTTATCGACTCGATCTTCCCGTTCGGGTCGTTATTGCGCAGGTAGTCGACGTGACCGGGGACATTGCTCTCCACCAGCAAAGCCTGCAAGACGTCAGAAACTTGCTCAGGGAGTCGCCCGGAGATCGGCAACTCGCCTTTAAACAAAGGGACTCGTTCGTGTACCTTCTGGCGCAGTTGATCGTCGGTAAACCAGACGAAATCGTCAAAGCGAACGGGAAGGAACTGTTTGCTGTCGGTCAGTTGTAAGTCGAGCTTTGTCCCCGCCGAAGAATAAGAGTAGCTGTAAGCCACATCGCTAAAGGCCCCGCTATCGGTGAGTTCCTTCGCCGCCTTGCGAAAGTCGTCCTCACTTGCAGCCACGCCGATCCGTAGTGCGCTGGCCGCTAATACGTCTCCCTGTGTGTACCGTGTGGTTCCCTTGACCTTGACCTCAATCAGAATAGAGGCCGAGGGCAGGATGCGCCGCGCGCTCATGTTGGGGGTGCCAGATTGGACGACACCCGGCAGCAAAAGCAAAACAGGGGCGAGCAGGGCAAGCAGGAGAGATCGACGCGTGGCTCTCATCGTTTACTTTACGCCCGGCACCATCATCTCAGTCGATTTGTGTTTCACGGCAATGTCAATGAAGGCCAGCGCCGCCCGGCTCATGGCCTTGTCTTTGCGAAACACCAGCGCCATATCGCGCCGAACCTGCGCGTCGGCGATGTCAATGGCAGCCAGGATGCCGGTGCGCACATCTTCGTGGATATTGGAGCGGGCGATGAAGCCGACTCCAACCCCTGCGGCTACGAACCGCTTCAGGAGTTCGCTGGAATCGAGTTCCATGGTGTAACTCGGTTTCAATCGCCGGTCGCGAAACAGCTCATCCAGAGCGTCGCGGGTGTGGCCGGCCTTGGGGATTACGAGAGGGAATTTCGCCACCTCCGCCATCGTGGCCGAAGTCTTCTTCCCCAGGGGATGCGCCGGGGGCGCAATGATTACCAACTCATTGCGATGGATGAGGACCACGGTCAACCGGTTGTCTGCGACGGGCAGGGAGACGACGCCGAAGTCCACGGAATTATCAATTACCGAATCGAGAATCTTGGCATAGTCAGCACACTTGATGTTGACCGAGACGTCAGGATATTGTTTCTTGAAATCGGCGAACACCTCGGGAAGAATGTGCAGGCATGTACCCTCGTTAGCCCCTACAATGATCTCGCCGCGAGGAATGTGCTCCATCTCAGCCAGGGAGGCGAGGATGGCCTTGCGGGCGCCCAGAGTTTCTGCGACGTACTTCTGAAAGGCTTTGCCCGGCGCGGTAAGCGAAACCTTGCCTCCGGAGCGGTCAAATAGTCTGGCCCCAACTTCCTGCTCCAGCGCTCGAATCTGCGATGAGATGGCTGGCTGTGTGCGAAAACGCTTTTCTCCCGCGCGCGAGAACGACGCGTGGCGCGCCACTTCGAGAAAGGTTTCGAGCTGGTCGAAGTCCATGAAAGCGGGTCCAGTGGAACCCTCAGTGTTTTATCTGGATACCAGTCCTTCAAGTATAAGTCGCGTCCATGGTTGCGATCCAAATAGTCGATCGCGAGCTCCAGCGCAAACCTCACGCCGTTCGTCCCACTCTGACGCGACCGATTGTAGCAGCCCGGCATCCATGCCTCGAGCTCGAACCACCATTGGTTTTTCCGCAAGGATTGCATGACGTGACTTGAGGCTGATGGGTTTTGAACCTTGAGGACCAGAGGCGGCGTGGAGCGTTGTAGCCGAGGCGGTCGGGAGCGCTCTCCATAAATGACGATCAGACCGCAGTGCCGAGCGAGGCGGGTTTTACGATGGTGCGCTTGATAAGGTGCTCCAGCCGGCGTCGTTTGCCAGACTCGTGCGGCGAAACGGCGGCGAAATCTGTAGTGCAGTTGAGGCTATCTTCAATGGCTTCAAGGGCAGAGGTCGATCGATCCAGAATGGCGAGCAGATATTTCTGGGCGATAGGGCGGTCTGCGGGGTGAATGAGGTTCCACCAGCGACTTATGGACTCCTGTACTTCGGCCTCAGTCTTCTCGCCAACCACAAGAGCATCTACCAGGCGATAGACCTTGCTCTTGATGGCTTGATAAGAAACAGAAATCTCCTGGGGCATGGGCTCTGGCCCTTTCTTTGGGAAGGATCATTGCAATCTGCCAGCCAAACCTCGGGGATTGCACTCACAGCGCTTACTGAACTGCGGATTCCACGAATGGGATAAATCGGTTTTACGGATATGAATTCCGGGAATCCGACGGCTGGTGTTGGGGCCATCGACGGCGCTTGGGCCAGCAAGCGAGCGAACACCCGCGTCCAGCAGGTTACAATGTTGCGCTCCGTGCCTCTGATAGAAGCCGCCGGCGGTATGCCGGCAGGATCTTGCCGAGGGGGGTCGGATCAATTCTAGTTCTTCAAGTAGCCCACAAACTTTGGAGGCGTAATGAAAAGATTAACGTGGATTCTCGCAGTTCCCATGCTGATGTCGATGCTAGTCAGGGCGCAGAATTCACCCCCGCGTGAAGGTGAGCTACACAACGGGCCAGAGCAAGACCGAATGTTCCTTCCTCGCGATACCTTTTGGGGATGGGCGCAATTTGACTTGGCGCCTCCCCACAACGAAATCGACCCAAATATATGCGCGGGCAACGCCGGGCAATACGGCGGAGTGAATGCCCCCTGCAGCATGTTCGCGCGCTATATGCTGTCTGGAATATTGGAAGTGCGCCCGTTTGGGCGAGGACCGCTACGGCGCTTCATGGTGTTTGGAGCGCCCGCATTTTTGTTCGGAAAAAATATACCGCAGACGCTCTACACCTGGTCGTTCGATGCCATAGGCATCGAGCACTCATGGGGAGCTGCGGTTTATATGGGCAAAGGATTTGAGTTCCGGGTGACACAACACTTCCTGTTTGACCGTCTTGGCACCCGCGACAGGAACCTGGGTCCAGCCGACCAGGGAAACAACGGGCCGTGGGGACGCTATATGACTGTGGGAGTACGCAAGTCTTTTGGAACCAGGCGCTGGTGAAACCGAGTCCTCCGCCGCAACCGGAGGTTAGCGAATTCGGCCGAAGCCGCAACTTATGCACCCCAACAAAGGGGCTAGAGCGGTTTACGACGAGCTCGTGTGACCGCGATCCTCGATTCGGTTACTTCTGCGTAGGAGCCGCGGGAGTCGGCGTCGCGGGTTTCTGCGCCGGCGCCGCAGGCTGAGTCTTCACCGGATTAGACTTTACTTTCTCTAGCACTGAACCCGGCCCACCACGTCGTGAGGCGTAGATCGACAGCGTTATCGAAGTGACCATAAAGGCCACGGCTGACCACGTCGTGGCTTTGGAGAGCGCGCTGGCCGCGCCACGAGGACCGAAAGCGGTCTGACTGCCTTGTCCTCCGAAAGCGGCGGAGATGTCACCGCTCTTGCCGCTCTGTAACAGCACGACGATGATGATGAAGAAACAAACGATGATGTGGACGATGGTGATGAGTGCGATCATGAGCTTGGTAGTATCCTAAATGTCGATCTGCCTGGCTCGGAGCACCGGCTCCGATCAATTGACAATTTGTGACCGGGGCCATGGTGCGGAAGGGGGGATTTGAACTAGCTGATCACATTGATAACACATAACTTATTCATTTTGCATCCGGCCTATAGGCCCAAATGCCCCACAATCCCGTTTCCATTGTACGTTTATTGTACGATGCCCATGAGGCAGAACACAAACCCGACGGGTCGGATTGAATGGCCAAATCTGGCCGACGACAATTTGCAGCAGCAGCAAATGACTGTCGACAGTTGGTTCTTCCCGATCCAAGTTTTTCGTACGGAAGCCGTCTCCTTTTCGCAAACTCCAAGGTATTGTCGTTAATGTTAACCGTCGCCATATCTCCAACCAGATCGTCTGTATACCAGAAGACGCGGACTATGCAACTGCTCCACTCTTCCCGACGGGCAATGATGATCTTCGGAAGTTGTCGATGAAGAAAGCTCCTCAATAGATGGTCGTGGTGAAGCGGATGCGCTGCTGCTGATGCTCAGTATCGTCGTGCTCGTTGTTCTGGAGCGTTACCGTCGCCCGTTGCACGAAGAATCGACACACTGCCCAGACTAATTCCCATCCTTCACTCACAAAGGTACCATCTTGGCCGGTCCCGTTGTTTTCCTGCTTCGGCTCCTTTTCTTTGCGCGCTCTGCCTTGGCCGGCACGGGGACCGAACGCCCGGTTTTGGCGGCGGGGCTCGCAGCCATATCCAATCCAAAAAGTTCGGCAAGGTCTTCCCCTCCGAGGACCTTGGCTGCCGGTCCCTTCTTGGCCAGCGGAAATGCGACGTCGGCATGGGCGATCAACTCTTTTTCGTCGACGCCATGGAGCCTGAAAAGGAGTTCAGGTTGTTGGTCTAAACGAGCGCCAATGCCGTAAAGGACTGCCGCAACGTGCTTGCACATTTCGGCCCAGTCCGGGCAACTGCACGAGAGCTTAATCTCTTTCGGCGATGGGAACAGGCCGGTATTCCGCAGGCAGATACGTTCCATGACACCCGTGGACAGGCGTCCTTGCAGAAGCTCGATCAAAGAATCAATCGCGCCAGCGCAGTCCTTACAAATGGACCGCCAGCGCGCCTTCGTGACTGGGGCGACTTTCACCGCTACCTCATAAATCTCCGAACCGCTGACCAACGCCTTGATCTCACCGGACGAAATCTGAAGATCAATGACCGAACCATTGCGCACGTAAGTCCGCCCGCGCGGCAAGCGGTTGGCAAAGTCGCTGTAGCGTTCGAGGTTATCGCACCACGACTTGCCCCAGAAGGTCTTGACGATCGCCCGCCCTTCAACCGTCACCGGCGAAACGACGTGTCCTTTCTTTCTGCGCTTGTCCATTTCGCGCAAGGCTTGCAGCCGCCGCTCCGCCGCTGACACATAAGGTCTCCATCCCCAACCGTCATACACGAATCACGCCTCCTTAAGCGCTGCATTGAGATCCAGCGCCACCAACTTTAGCAGGTCTTCGTCTTGCAATTCAGTGAGGAGCAGCTCGGCGCCGCCCTCGATCAAATCCTTCGAAAGCTGCCGTTTTGATTCGATCATCTGGTCGATCTTTTCCTCGACGGTTCCCCGGCAGACGAACTTGTGCACCAGCACGTTCTTGTTCTGTCCAATGCGGAAAGCGCGATCCGTGGCTTGGTTCTCAACCGCGGGGTTCCACCAGCGGTCGAAGTGAACCACATGGGATGCGGCAGTGAGATTCAGGCCCGCGCCGCCCGCTTTGAGAGAAAGCACGAAGAAAGGCACAGCTTCCTCTTCTTGAAACCGGCGGACCAGATCCCTGCGCTTCTTGACTTCGGTTTGCCCGTGAAGAACCAGCCCGGCGCGCCCGAAAATCGATCCCAGAAACGCCGCGAGCGGAGCCGTCATCTCCCGAAACTGAGTGAAGACGAGAACCTTCTCTTGTTTGGCGGCGATAACTTCTACGATATCGCGCAAGCGTGCCCACTTACCGCTGTCCCCTTCGCTCCATGCGCCGTCACCCAGCCACTGCGACGGATGGTTGCAAATCTGCTTGAACCGCATCAGGAATGACAGTACTAGACCTTTGCGACGGATGCCATCGGCTCCATCGAGCGCCTCCGCTAGTTCTTCCACTGCCTGTTTGTAGAGCGCAGCTTGCTTGCGGCTGAGTTGGCAGAACGCCTTAACCTCGGTCTTGTCCGGCAAGTCTACGATCACCGTCTTGTCGGTTTTCAGTCGCCGTAGAATGTATGGGCGCACCAGTTCGCGCAATGGAGCGTACGGATTGTGAGTCCGACCCTCCAGGCGCTTTACGAAGTTTGAGAACTGCTCCGACGTTCCGAGCAGTCCTGGATTCGTGAAATCAAAGATGGACCAGAGGTCGCCAATCCGGTTCTCTACGGGCGTGCCGGTAAGCGCAAACTTCGCCTGCGCTTTCAACTTCTTGGCGATCCGGGTTTGCTTGGCGTCCGGATTCTTGATGGCTTGCGCTTCATCGATCACAACCAAGCGCCAGGAGGCGTCCGCAATCCATGGAATACGCAGCAACGAGCCGTAACTCGTAATCACCAGATCTACATCCTGCAAACGCCCAGGCGCGAGGGTCATAAGATCGGCGGCAGGCAGCGCCGACGGATGGGCGATGAGCGCATTCAAACTCGGTGCAAACCGCTCCAGTTCCCACGCCCAATTGGCGAGAAGCGAAGCGGGCGCAACTAGAAGACTCGGTTGCCGTTGGTCGCGATTTTGGTTTCTCAGCACCAGCAACAGCGAGAGTATTTGAATAGTCTTGCCCAACCCCATATCGTCGGCGAGGCAGGCCCCGAGCCCGAGCTTGGCAAGCAGGTAAAGCCAGCGCACGCCCACCTGCTGATAGGGACGCAGAGTGCCATTCAGAGCCGAGCCGGGATCGATGCCAGCCAATCCCTCCGGACTGCGCAATCCCTTCAGGGTCTCCGCGAGCCACGGACCGGCGACGACCTTCCCCCAGTCCGCTTGGCTCGCAGCAGAGTCGTCGTCCGCATCCACATCGGCCCCAGCGATCATGCGCAGCGCGTCACGAAGACTGAGACCACTTTCGGCAGCGACGCGCTCGGCCTCGCCGAAATATTCCATCATTCGGCTCAACCGCTCCCGGTCAACTTCCACCCAACGCCCTCGAACCAGCGCGAGCCCGTCCGACTTAGCCAACAACTCGCGGACCTCGGCAGGGGTCAATGTTTCGCCGTCGAGCGTGACGTCCATGCGAAAATCGAGCAGCGCATCCTGGCCCACACCCGACAGCAACTTACCCCCAACCTTAGCGGTTACCTGCGGGCGCGGAGGTCGGTTGGCCTGCCAGGTCGCTGGCATTCGCACCACGACGCCCGCACTCTCCAGTTGCGGAACATCTCGCAGAAGCTGCATGGCCTCGCACGGCCTCCACCGCAAGGGGTGAAAGATCTCGCCGGCATCGACCATGGCTTTCAGCCACGCGCAGCTTTCCGAGGCTCGCTGAACGGGGAGAAGCAGCGACAGCAGGCGATCCTTGTTGGCCGCGCCCGCATATTCGCCGAGAGCCTGCCCTAGCGGAAGATGTTGCGCCTTGGCGTGGGCCGACAGTCGAGTGGTGTACGTCGCGAGAAAAGCAAATGGGGCAGCGTCGTCCTTGCGGTTCTCGGCGAGGTTGAAGTGCACGCGGCCGACAAGATTCCACGCGGCGTTGCAGCGTTTCAGAAACTCCTGAACGCCGCACTTCGACTCGGATAACTCGAGCCCAAAAGCGATATCCAGTTCTTGCCAGAGAGACTGCAGAACGCTTGCCGTCAGGTACTCCGCCCCGGTCATCGGGGGCGCCGCGAGAGCCAGCCAAGCCAATTCCGCATCGGGCGGCGATGGATTATGCGTTATTGTGGAGCGTGTTCCACCGTCCGGCCGAGTGCAGAGGGCTGTCACGTAGCGCGCCCCGAATTCTCGCCAATAGGAGAAGGCGGGTGGGAGTGCAACTCCGACTTCGCTTGCTCCGAGCTGGAAAAGACCATGGCCCGATCCGCGCGCAAAGGCATTCTGCAGACGTCGCCCAAGCTCGGGCTCAAGAGCGGATGCGTCGCGATCTTCGCTCAAGATGAGGTGGCCGTGTGGAGTTAGGACGGGAACAACCAACACCGAACTCATGCAAGAGAACTTACCAGCCCAAACTGGCAAGCCGCAACAGACCGCAGGTTATCGCGGTTCGGGAACCAACCATCCCCATGGCAGCGCAATATCGTCGGCGTCAAGTGGACGTGATTTGCCGCTGTGCAACACCACGCCTCGGACGAGTGACGCTTTGCGTTTCAAGGCCTCTCGGAGCGCGCGAATCCCAATCGTGTTGGCCGGCAGATTCTGCGCAGGCGACTCAAGGAAACTCAAAACCCGAAAGCCGCAACGCCTTCTGGTCGAATGTCAAGGTGCAGGAACAACCCGCTCTCGTGCCGAGCGCTGCAATGACAGCGTCGGCGAATGAGCCCTGTCCTTCTTTGAGTGCAATCATGGCGCTGAAAACCTCCTGCTCGTTTTCCACCACGAGCACATCGGTCTGAAGCATGAGCTCGACAGCCGCAGCGATTTCATTGGCGGCTAGCCGGTAGGCACGGTCGAGCACCCACACGGTCTCGACCATCGCCACGATGCTGACAAAGCCGGGGTTTTCCTCAGTTAGTCGGCGTTCGATTATCTCCGTCGCCCTTGGCGATTGAATCGGGTCGTCTTGGGTAAGGAAACGGACGAGAATGTTGGTGTCGAGCCCGATCATCGATGTCGCGCGCGCGGCGCGGCGCCGGCGGCACCTTTAGCAGCGGCCTCAGTCATCTCCACGATGGCCACCGGCCGCCGGCGCCGCGATTTGATGATGCCTCGTAAGGCCGACGCGCGGACTTTCGGCAAGAGGACCACACTGCCATCAGGATGCACGAAGAACTTGACTCGATCTCCCGGCCTCAACCGCAGATGTTCGCGAATAGCCTTCGGGATCGTCGCCTGACCCTTGACCGTGATTGCAGATTCCATGGTGCCTCCATTACAATTTACTTAAAGTAATACCACGATGTGCACCTTACGTCAAGGTGCCCGGGGCAGAGAGGGACTTGGTGAGAGTCGCGACCTTCAACATTAACAACATCAATAAGCGGCTGGATAACCTTTTGGCTTGGTTAGCCAAAGCTGAGCCGGACGTGGTTAGTCTCCAAGAGCTCAAGGCGGAGCAGGGAGCCTTTCCCGTGAATGCCCTTCGAACTCTCGGGTACGAAGTTCGAGCCCATGCGAAAGCAGCTAGAGACTTGACGGAGGAGCGAACTTACGGATGACACAGCGAAAGTTGTGATCTACGAAGCTTTCGTGGAAGGCAAACTGGAAACTCCAGAGCATTTGGCGCGCACGGTACACGATCTGTACTTCGAGCCGAAATTATGAGGAATTTCGGCCGCGAACGATCTGGAGTCTTCCCAATTCGTTTACTTCGGCATTCAAAGCGCTCGAAACGATCCCACAATTCAAGGCGACCGCCAAGTTGGGAGAATTCCTCGAAACGCGGTTCTCACAATCGTTCTAGCCATTAGCTTGCCAACCGGGGGTGGAAGGCATCATTTAATCGTGCATCTCGCGACTTCCAACGAGCGAGATGGAGGTGGCTGCCGGGATCATCCATGGGCAGTGAATGTAGTCCACAATTTGCTCGATTTCTTGGCCGATCACCTTCATACGAATGACCGAGTATGAGGTCCATGTGTCAGCCCCGCGTTGGAGAACAATGAGCACCGGTTCCCCATCCACCTCGCCCAGCGCGAGTTTCCAGGGCCACGGCCAGCGGTCGTAGTTAAAGAAGTATGGTGCGTCGGCAAACTTCCCGGCAAACCGATCGAGAACGTTGAGCCGGGCGTCGGCGCTGATCAATTCGCGCACCCCGTCCCAGTCGCGTCGATTAAAGCGATCCACATAAAGTTGCATGATTTGTGCTAGCTCGGGATCCGCACTTCGAACTGAAGGCGATGAAGCCGGAGACGAAGCCAATTTCGTCCGGCCGCGGTTGAGCGCTGCCTTAACGCCACCAACGGTGGAATCGACAAGTTCTGCAATCTCCTCCAAGGAGTAATCAAATACGTCCTTCAGAAGAATGCATGCACGCTCCTTCGGAGGCAGGGATGCGACGAGCTGTTCCACTGCTTTGCCGATCCCCAGCGTGGCTGGTTCGGCCAGTGAGACTGCTTCGGGCATGGCAGCGGCCGCCTCGGCTTCGTCCCGCACTCCCTTTCGTCGCAGGAAATCGATCGAGCGATTGTGAGCAATCCGAAACAGCCACGGCTTCAGAGGACGGCTCTCATCGTACTTGTCCAGTTTCCGATACGCTTCGATCAAGGCCTCCTGCACGACGTCTTCGCCGTCCATGATCGAACCCGTCATGCGCGCACAGTAGCGGTGCAGGCTCGGCCGAAGTGTGGACACCGTCTCAAGGAAGGCCAGATACCGCGCCTCGACCCGACCAGAGCCATCGAGATACTCACGGCTATCCACGTTGTTCATCACGCCTCCATCCACGTTCGCGATACGCTACCGAGCCGTGCAGCAGACTCTACTTCGTATCCCCGGTGACCGCCAGTTTGTCATCGACGGGAATCACCACGACGGAGAACGGAGTTCCCGCATCATCGGTGAGCTGAGGAAGCGGTGACCCGAACGGATTCCCGCCAACCATCACGTTGTCATAGTACGGCGCAAAGATCATCACATGCGGATGCCAGTGGCCGATTCCCGAGGCAAGATTCTGGTGAGCGGACCACATATAGGCGAAGCTCACCCCGCTTCTCTTGGGAAGATCGCCTGCCGCATAAGCGGCCGCTACGCCTGCGGCAATTTCGTCTGGGTTCTTACCCTGCAATGCCAGTTTCGTTCGCAGCTCATAGTAAGGCATCACCTCTCGCACAGCCAAAGGCGTAAAGCAGATCGGTGCGCGTACGTTCGCGTCGTAAACCAGATTGCGGAACGGCACTGGCGAATACGTCGGCGCCGAGAACCCGCGCATTACCATGCAGACGTTGCCGTTATCTCCTTGTTGTACGACCTCGAAACCGGTTTTCGTGAAGACTTTGACGGTTGCTCGGCCGGAGATATTCGCCGGAGCGGCAGTCTTAGCAAGCGCGATTTCGTCGGCCTGAGGCATCAGATATTGTTCGATTGGCGGGTACTTGGAAGCCTGCGCCTGAGCAGGCGCGACCCACACGGTTATGGACAACACCAGGTACAAAAGCATTGAGTTTTTCATGTTGATCTCCTTCCTAGAACTACTTTCACCCGCTAATACGGGCGCAGAAGGCGCTAGGATACGGAGCTCATCGATTTTCAGATCTGTTTTCTTTCTGGTTGGGCCTTTCCCTGTGGCGATCAGACTCCGCAGCGAGGACTGGCCCCAAGGTTCAGTGCTTGCCGAGGCTAAGGTCGTCGGAGCGCCCGGCTGCGAGTCGCGGCCACTGGGCGATGGGCCGTCCGCCCGGCCACGCTGTTTCCCAAGTCGGCGAGCCGCTGCTGGTCCCCGTGTAGGTGCACTGTTGCGGCCAGCCGGACGGCGAGTCCTCCCACTTCTCCTGGCGCCCGTAGACAGTCAAGTCGAGGAGGTGATAGCTGTTATCCATCACTTCGACACCTCGCGCAGTGGTCCAGTAAGTCTCGAAGACCTTGGATCCTTGTCGGAGGTAGCACGCGATATGCATCCTGCCTACTCGGCGTCCAATCAACAGGGTCTCGAGCGAACCTAAGGCCGAGTACCAGGGCATCTCCCAGCCCATAAAATCGCGATAGGGGGCGCTCTCTTCATACGGTCCCTGGCAGAACACGGCGAAGGTGACATCGCGGGAGTGAATGTAGGACAGCTCGCGGACCTGTGTCGTAACCCACGTGCATCCCTCGCACTGCTCCGGCGCAGGGTGGCCGGTGTGCCACATGAAATAGTAGGCGATGAGCTGTCGACGCCCCTCGAACGCGTCGAGAGGCGTTACCGGGCCATGCGAGCCAATCAGTGTGATGGCGGGGGTCCACCTCAACCATCGGCAGCCGCCGGCGAGCGGCCGCGATGGCGTCGCGTTCGCGCGTGTGAGCCTTCTCTCGAACCAGCAATGCGTCCAGCTCCGCCTGAAACTTCCCACGATCGACGATTTTGGGTGCTCCGCGTTCACCTTTCATGAAGTCTGTCATCGTCCTCTCCGATTGCGCCTGCAGCCGTTGTCTTCAGGCGACCAGGTGGTCGCCTTTTAGCTCGCTTTCGCCTCTTCCTCGCGCCTTCGGATGGCGGCTCCTTGAGGGTCGGTCAGGATATCGACCCACTTCGGGTGAGGCGTTGGCTCGGCGTCGTAGTTGTCGTGCCAGTTCCACCACTTGTACGGCGCGGTCTGCGGGTAGCCCTCTGGCGAGTCCTCCCACGTCTCCTGACGCCCGAGCGCCGTGATGTCGAGGTAGCTCCATGTACTTCCCATCGCCTCGTCCCCGCGGCTGTTGATGAAGTATGTACGGAACACCTTGTCACCGTCGCGGAAGAACGCGTTGTGGCCGTGCCATTCATCGACGCCGAAATCTTTGTCGAAGCTGTCGGTCATGGTGTACCAGGGCATCTCCCAGCCCATCCGCGCCTTTAAGCGCACGATGTCCCCCTGCGGCGCGCGTGAGGCCCAGGCGAGGGTGGTGTCGCGGGCGTTCAGATGGGCCAGGTGGGCGACCTGATCGGCGCCGAGGGAGCAGCCGCGGCAGGCGTGGTCAGGCCAGCCGAACACGCCGGGCTCGAAGAAGGCGCGATAGACGATCAACTGACGCCGTCCCTCGAACAAATCGAGCAGGCTTACCCTTCCCTTCGGTCCGTCGAATTCGTACTTCTTCTCCACCAGCATCCATGGCATCCGCCGACGTTCAGCGGCCAGCGCATCACGGGAACGGGTGAAGGCCTTCTCCTTCACGAGGAGCTGCTGGCGTGCAGCCTCCCACTCCTGCCCCGACACGATCGGGGGTGTCTTCATCGCGATATTTCCTTTTGGTTGTGCCATGTCCCTATCTTTGCTTATTGCCATATTATTTCTCCTATGATGTTTGTCTACTTCCATCTGTTCTCGTCTCGTTGAGACGAAGAAATTGAGTGTTGGCTGGAAGGCGGATGCAGAGCGGTGTCATGCGCCCTCCGCCAGAACGAAGTTGGGAAAATCTTCGAACACCCACTTGTTCTTGAGCGTTCGGTAGATGATGCCGAGGAATTTGCGTGCCAGCGCGATGATGGCTCGGCCGGCACCACGCCGGGCTTTCACGCGTTCGTAGAAGTTCTTCAAATAGGGACTGTAGATGGCAGCGATCAGGGCCGACTGCACCAGAGCCGTGCGTCCCAGCTTGCTGCCGCGTTTGTGAATCCGCCCACTGCGCTCGGTCTCGTTGGAATTGAAGACGCGCGGAACAATGCCAAAGTAGCTGGCCAGCCGGTGCTCGTCGGGAAAGTCGTTCACGTCGCCGATGACGCTGAGCAGAATCGCCCCAGTGATCTTGCCGATGCCCTTGATGCTGGTCAGGTTCTTGCGGCCCTCCAGCTTGGAGCCCTCTTCCGCGATGATGCGGTCCAGGTCGCGGATGCTCTGGTTCAGACTGCGGATCTGGGCCACGATGACCCGCAGTTCGACCTGCACCAACTCCTCGAAGGGCAGGGCCAACACTTCATCGAGTTTCTTCTCACTGGACAGGGCTTCCTTGGCCAGGTTGATGCCCCGCGCAGAAAGAATGTTATTTACCTTGTTCTTCAGCGCGGTACGCAGCTTCACCAGCGCGTCCCGTGTCTGGATCAGGCTGGCGATCTGGCCATGCTGTTTGTCCTTCATGCGCACCTCCGGCAACAATCCCTTCTCCAGATACAGCGCCAATAACTGCGCGTCATTGGCATCGGTCTTCTTCACCGATTGCGTGATCACGCGAAACTGATTCGTGGCCACGACCACGACCCGCGCCACGTGCGGCTGAACCGCGTCGTAGAACAGTCGCGTATTGCCCGTGGCCTCAACGGCTACCTCATCGGTGGCTCGCAGTTTTTTCACAAACTGCAGCAAGGCTCCCAGCTTCCATTCCCGCAGATACGTTCGGCCGTTTTCTAAGCGCACGCACACCGTGAACTGATTGCGGTGCAAGTCGACTCCCACATATCGCTTCTCCATTTGCCCTCCTCCTGGTCATGGGTTGAACTGCCAGGTGGAGTAGACGGACTCTGCGGCGGTCACCATTCTCCTATCCGAGGTCGCCAGGCGCCTCACGATGACGTCCAGCCACAGGTCTGACCAATCTCCTTTACGGGGTCCGTGCCCCAACCGAATATGCAGCCTGTGACCTGTCTACTCCGGAAGTTCCCTCCCGGAACCTACCGCGCAGCGGAGCTAGAGACATTCATCTCATCTCCTTTCTTTCCTGAAACAGACTGAGACCGTTCGCTTTGAAAAATTTCCTGAACTTGCCGATGCACGCCGCCAGAATTCCTCCCGTGGATGCGACACCGGCCACCATTACTACTGTGCTTTCGATGCATGCTGGGCACATATGTCCCTCCTCTGAACTTCTAATAGGCCAGAATAGGCGTAGTAGACGGCATTTCGCTCGAATGCAAAGGCGCTCATGCCCGGCCTCTCGCGTGTAGATCTGGCCTCGTCGGTTCCTGTCATCGCTGCCATTGTGGCGACCGCCCCTCAGAGCCTCGCCACGCTTAAGCAATTGCCCCAAGCTTGCCAACGACTCGACGAAGAAGTCCCGTTTGCCCCGCGTGATAAGCCTGATGGAACGAGACACTCGCCAAAAGCGAGCGCACTGTTTCCTTCGGATCGTTTGTCGGCGAGTACGGCGCCGGCTCATCCAGCTTTTTTGTCGCCAGACCGGCCAGCCCTGCATCCACGCGCTCCGACGCTTTGTCGAAAGCGGCCAAAAGTTCCTGCAAGGGCAGGGCCTCGTCTGAATCCTTCAGCGGAGACGAATGGCGCGCGTAGGGCTTTAGCCGTCCTTCTCCCATCACCGGCTTTTGTCCCAGCAAAGGAAAAATCAACTCGTATGCAAAAACGAGATGACCGATGACCCAGTTCAAACAGTTGCCCGCCGGCTGAGGCTGAATCAAACTTTCTTCATGGGAAATTCCTTCGACGTTCAAACGCATAACACGCTGCGTCACTCGGGCCTGATGCCGAAGCACTTCGATTTCGTTCGAAACTGCTACCGGCGCTGGAGCCATTTTTCTCTCCTTACTATGCATTTCCTGTGTCGTCATCGTCTTTTCTTCCTTCGTGAGATTCTGGCCTTAAGTTGCGTCCTCGGTCTGCTTCCATGCGAGCCTCCGGGTTAGAGAGCCACGCTCTCCGGGACGAAAACCGCGACCTGGCGTTCGAGGGCCTTGACTACGCCGTTGCGCCAGCCCTCGGCGATGGATTGGGACATTGGATCAGGGAAAATCTCCTCTTCGCCTTTTTCCACGCCATCGAAGATGGCCACCGCGACGGACTCGGGCGAGGCCTTCGGGAAATCGACGCTTCGGGTCATATCGGTATCGACAGGTCCGGTCAAAATGGCATGAACGGTCACGCCTTGGCCGGCCAGGAGCGCCCTCAGAGACTGAGTCATGCTGAGCATGGCGGCCTTCGAAATCGAATAACCGGGTATGATCGGCAGGGCCGCAAGCGCCGACGTTGAAAGGTTATTGACGATGGCGCCCTTCGATCGTTTCAACAGCGGCAAGAACGCGCGAGTCACATTCAGGGGTCCGAACAAGTTGACCTTCAGATGCTGTTCGATCACCTCGGGCTTGCTCAGATCGTCGTACATGGCGATACCGGCGTTGTTGATGAGGATGTCGAGACTGTCAACCTGCCCGACAGCCCGCTGGATCTGCGGAGCGTTGGTCACGTCGAGGGTTAAGGGCGTGACGCGATTGTCAGAGTGTTGCAATGGGCCACGAGTTCCCGCATACACTCTTTGCGCGCCTCGTCTGAGTGTTTCTTCTACGAGTGCCCGACCGATCCCGCGGTTGGCGCCTGTGATCAGAACTGTTTTGTTTTCGATGTTCATGTTGTCCTCCGGGTTTGTTCAATTTGTTCTTACTGCAGCTATTACGGCTGCGGGCGACGCCAGGATACGTCCGAGTCAAATTTCTTGAAGGTGCACGCCAGCGCTTACCTTCATGCGGAATCGCTTGGCCCAGCGGCACATACCGCGAAGCGGAGCGATGATGGTCTTCCCCGGCTGGGTCAACGAATATTCGACGGCAAGAGGTTTTGAGCTGGTCGCGCTCCTGGCGATCAATCCTGAAGATTCGAGGCTGCGTAGAGTTCTGGCAAGCATCCGCTGTGAGACCCCTTGGAGACGGCGGCGCAACTGCCCGTGTCGATAAGTTTTTTCCTGAAGCGAAAACAAAACCTTTGGCGTCCACCTGCCGATGAAGATCGGCTTCATCATTTTCGATCCCTGTACTGTTTTGCATAGTTTCCCGCCTGATTCGAAAAGGCGCAATTAGGAACATGTGCGTGCCTAGCTGACGCTTTTCCGATTTAATTCCTTTCTTCAGCTAATACGGCTGCGGGGACCGAGAAGATACGTGGAATTTTCGTGGGTTCACATGGCGTACGCACCACCGGCCGAGGAAGCCCGTAGCATCGACAATCGAGAGTACTTAATGAGACTTTCAGACGGCAGCGAACATCGTTGCGCCGAACCTGCGCAGGCCGCTTGGGAAGATTGGCTCGCTTCTGGGGAATCTTGCTGAGATGTCCAAGTTGGAAACATTGTTCAGGGCGCGTTCACACCGGTCCTCGCGAAACACTCGAAGTCGCTTTCGCTCATCGATTGCATTTCGGTCGGCGTTGACCGGATGCAACGGAACTTCGAGCCAATGCAAAAGCAGGTAGAGACTTGGCAGAAGAGCGAACTCACCGACGTCACGGCGAAAGTGGTCATCTATGAGGCATTCGTCGAGGGCAGACTGGAAGCTCCCAAACACCTTGCCCGCACCGCCCACGACCTATACTTCGAACCGAAGTACGAGGAATTCCGGCCGCCCCCTCTTTTGACTAGCGAACGTTGCGCGGAGGACCCACGCTTCCCCGACTGACTTCCCAGAGGCCCGTTTCTGGCCAACCGCGTAAACAGTGATCGTTCGCTGGACGCAAGCGCGTTTCCCAGTACCGATCTGACGAAACCTCCTACTACCGACTTCTAAACCCGGACGCAGTTCGACTCCAAACCGCTAGCTCCCCCGAAAATAGCCGTAAGTGATTGATTCCACGTCGGCACATTTTCATGATCCGTTGTGAGCCACGGATCATGAGCAACTTAGCTAGAGCCAAGCAGGCATCCAGAGGGCGTCCTCCTTGATCGAGCAGAACCTGACTCGGGAGCATGGCGACAAGGTCAGACACTATCGCCAAACTGGCTCACGCAATATTTCTCTTGACAATAATGAATGCGATGCAGTAAGTTAACACTGTTAACTAAACATCGTTAACTAAAGAACCACCGTTATGGGAGTCAAGGAAAGACGGGAGCGCGAGAAGTCGGAGACCCGCGACAAGATTCTGGACGCGGCGCGCGAGCTGTTCGTCACGGAGGGGTATGAGGGTGTGTCGATGCGCCGGGTGGCGGAGAAAATTGAGTACTCGCCCACGGCGATCTACGTTTACTTTGCCGACAAGAACGAACTCTTCCACGAGCTGTGCCGGCAAGATTTTGCGCGCTTGCAGGAAGTGATGCAGAGCGCGGAGATGCCAGCGGACCCGGTCGAGCGGCTGCGGCAGATTGGGAGGAGCTACATCCAGTTTGGCATGCGCTTTCCCAACCACTATGTGTTCATGTTCATGACGCCGCATCTTCCCCAAGAGCCGGATGAAGAGGATCGCGAGATCATGGGCAATCCCGAGGAGGACGCCTACGCCATGCTGAAGTGGGCGGTACAGGAGGCGATCAATGCGAGATGCTTTCGCGACGAGGTGCAGGACGCGGAGCTGGTGTCGCAGACGCTGTGGGCGTCGGTCCACGGCGTGATTTCACTGAACATTGCGAAGGGCAAGGATCCGTGGGTGGAATGGCGTCCGCTGGAGGATCGTTCGGAGATGATGCTGGATATCACGCTGCGCGGGCTGTTGCGTCCTGGTACGGGAGGGAAATAACCATGCCTCCTCTGGCGCAACGGAATCTGTTTCACGACAAAGTACGGCTGACAGTCACGCTGACGGGGATTGTATTTTCCGTGGTGCTCATCGTGGTGCAACTGGGATTGTTCTTTGGGTTCACCACGGCTACTTCCAACCTGATCGATCACTCAGGCGCGGATTTGTGGATCACGTCAAAGAACGTCCCTTACGTGGAGCAGGGAGTCGCTTTCAGCGAGCGCAAGTTGAATCAGGTGCGCGCGGTACCCGGAGTCGCGGACGCGCAGAAGATTATCGCGCACTGGACGCAGTGGAAACGGCACGATGGCGGGGAGGATTCAGTGCAGATTGTCGGCATCAACGTGGACGACAGTTTCGAACGGCCGTGGAATCTGGTGCAGGGGCGGGTCGAGGATCTGAAATCTCCGGACGCAATCATTCTGGACGAGCTTTACAAGCAGAAGCTGGGAGTAACGCGCGTGGGCGAGGTCTTCGAGATAGGCGGGCATCGCGCGCGTGTCGTGGGCTTTACGCGCGGGATTCGTTCGTTCACGACTTCTCCCTACGTGTTCACGACCTTCAAGAACGCGCAGAACTATACAGGGACGCGAGAAGATCAGACTATGTTCATCCTGGTAAAAGTGGCGCCGGGAGCGAGTCTAGAGCAGGTGCGTCGCAGACTGCTAGATCACATTAAAGACGTAGAGGTCTTTACTACCGCTGAGTTCAGCCACATGACGACCTTCTACTGGATGTTTACCACGGGCGCAGGGGTGGCAGTGCTGATCGCGGCAGTGCTGGGGCTGGTGGTGGGATTCGTGGTCGTCGCTCAGACGATTTATGCCACAACCATGGATCACATCCGCGAATACGGAACGCTGAAGGCGATGGGCGCGCCGAACAGCTACGTCTACAAAGTCATCATGAAGCAGGCGGCAATCAGCGCAGTGATCGGATACGCGCTGGGGATGATCGTCAGCGGGTTTGTGGTGCATGCCAGCCAGGCCGGCGGGGCGGCGATCCTGATGCCTCCGAGCATGGCGGGCGGAATGTTTTTTGTCACGCTGCTCATGTGCGTGGGGGCGGCACTGGTTTCGATCAACAAGGTTACGCGAATCGATCCGGCGATGGTGTTCAAGGGGTGAGTTCGTTCGCAAGTCGAGATTCCCTCGCTTCGCTTGGAAGGACAAGGCTTCTGAAAGGGAGATACAAAGATGCAGGCCGCAATTGCAGTTCGCAATCTTACAAAAAACTACGCCGAGGGAATTGCGGGGACGCTTGCGCTTCGCGGCGTTGACCTTGACGCACACGCGGGTGAACTGCTGATGCTGATGGGCCCTTCAGGCAGCGGAAAGACCACGTTGCTTTCGATCATGGGCTGCATCTTGACGGCGACGTCCGGCGGCGTCCGGATTGCCGGAACCGAAATCACGAGCCTGCGGGAGAAAGAATTGCCTGCCATTCGCTTGCGGCACATCGGATTCGTGTTCCAGGGATTCAACTTGTTCCCCACGTTGACCGCCGGAGAAAACGTGGAGCTCATGCTTGATCTCAAGGGTGTCTCGGCTGCCGCAGCGAAGCGGCGGGCCAGGGAGTTGCTGGAGCAGGTTGGGCTCGCCGCGAAATATGGAGCCTTTCCCGCCGACTTGAGCGGAGGGCAGAAGCAGCGCGTGGCCATTGCGCGGGCGCTGGCGGGCGATCCCGCGATCATCCTGGCGGATGAGCCGACTGCGGCACTTGATTCGCACACCGGTCGCAACGTGATGGAGATGATGAGTGATCTGGCGCACAAGCGGGGCCGGGCGGTTGTGATTGTTACGCATGATTCGCGGGTGCTGGATTTTGCGGATCGCATTGTGAGGATTGAAGACGGGGCGATTGCCCGGCCTTCGGAAGCCGAGCCAGTCCCGGCGGGATTGTTGGTGCACGGAATGGGCACCGGCGCGGTGAGTTTCGCTTAGGGAAGTTAAGAACTCCCAACTTGTCGCAGGGAACACAAAACATACAAAGTACATCTGGAGAGAGTTATGAAAGGCAATCTTGGAATCGGAAGTCTTCTGAAGAATCGCATGACTCTGCTGATCGGCTTCACGGCCTTTCTGTTGAGCGGCTCATTGGTGCTGGTATCGCGACACTCGCATCAGGCATCAGAGGCCGCAACGGCGTTGACAATCGCGCATCAGCCCTTACTCATCGCGGGTCCAGGGCGGGTCGAGCCTTCCTCGGAAGACATCAAGATTGGGTCTGAGTTGAGCGGACGGTTGAAACTGGTGAAGGTTGAAGAGGGTGACGCCATTCGCCGCGGTGAAGTGCTCGCCGAACTGGAAAATGCCGACTACCGGGCGCAGGTGGAGTCCGCCCGCGCGAACGTCTTGGCAAAAGAGGCGACATTACGCAAAGTGAACAATGGCGCCCGGCGGCAGGAGCGGGATGCGGCATGGTCGTCAGTCAGCGAGGCGAGGGCTGTAATGGAAAATACGGAAGCCGAATTGCACCGGCGGCAGGAGCTATTTTCTGCAGGAGTGGTTTCACGCGAAGAACTCGACCGCTTCGCCCGCGAGGCGGACGTGGCCAAAGCGAAGTATCAGTCTGCCGTCGAGCAACATTCCCTGGTAGATGATCGTGCGCGTGAGGAGGATCGCTCATTCGCCGAAGCCGATCTGCAATTGTCGCGGGCGCAGTTGGACGAAGCGCAGGCAAAATACGATAAGACGTTCATTCGCTCGCCCATCGACGGAACTGTGCTGCGCAAACATCACCGCAGTGGAGAAAGCGTTTCGAATTCTTCGACTGTGCCGGATCCCATCCTGACCATCGGAGACAGGAACATCCTGAGGGTGCGCGTGGACGTGGATGAAACCGACGTCAGCAAGGTGTGCGTAGGACAGAAGGCCTACGTCACCGCCGACGCCTTCGGCCAACAGAAATTCTGGGGGCGGGTGGTGCGCGTGGGGCAGCAGTTGGGGCCGAAGAACGTCCGCACCGACGAGCCCACAGAAAAGGTCGACACGAAAATTCTCGAAACCCTGGTGGAACTCGATCCCGGTTCCCAACTGCCCGATGGCCTGCGCGTGGATGCGTTCATCGTCCCCAGCGGCGGCGAGGTGGCGCAGGCTCAGCCGGGGCGCTTCTAGATTTTTCGTCATTGAGAATCAACGCAGAGATTCTTTTTGTCCGGTGGGAGTGAATGTGTGTAAGTACTTTCTTTAAAGGGAGGATGAACTCGGTTTGGCCGAAGCAGATGGTCATGACTCGTGTATGCGGCGTCCGGTATTTCTCCGTTCCTAAGCGCCCGCCGGACCCGACGATTTTAGAAGGGGGTCGGCCGTCCGGAAGTAACCGACACGAGACTCACGGATTAGTGCCAACTGACGAGAAGGGCGTTTATCATTACTAACATAAACTTCATCTAACAAGCCCACCTTGACTTGCCTTTGGCACAGCCTAACATGCCCCGCCAAGAGCGGTTCAAATGGCTGGTCATCGACGGAAACGGATCATATTCACCGAAAAGCAAATGCGGATGCTCAAAGACGCCTCACCAATAACACACTCTGATCATCCATTTGGGTTCCGAACTTCCTTACCTCAGCGAGCAGCATTTCGCAGAGGACCTTCAGCGGCTCTTTGGAATGCTTCGTCATCTGTTGTTTGACTCTTTCGAGCCCGTACTCTTCCTCGTTCTCATTTACGGCTTCGGTCAGCCCGTCCGTCAAGAGAACCGCGATATCACCGCTCGAGAATTCCACCTGAGAACTCGCGAACTTCTGCTCTTTGAAGATTCCGATGGGTGGATTGGGCGTGGAAAGTTCGCAGACCGATCCAGTGGCGCTGCGGAAATGGAGAATGGGCAGGTGACCTGCAGTCGCGAAATGGAGATCATTTGACTTCCCAAGCGACACGAAGGCCAGCGTCACAAACATCTCCGCCGCTATCAATTCAGAGATGACGCGGTTCAAATCTTCGAGGAGGACTTGCGGTTCGGATGAAGTGGTGATCCTCATGCGTACGGCGCTCTTGACCATGGCCATGAATACGCCGGACGGTACGCCGTGGCCGGAAACATCTGCCAGATAACCAATCCATTTGTTACCGCCTTGGACCAGATCAACCAGGTCGCCACCCATTTCCCCGCTGGGAGCTGACACCCCATAGAATTCGTCCCGTGAGGCGTGCCGAACGATCGGAGGTACCAGGCTGCGGTGTATCTGTTCGGCAAGCTCAATTTCCGTCTGGACCCGAAAATAGCGCAGACCTTGCTTTCTGACGAATCGAACGAAGAAAACATACCCGAGTAAGATGGCAAAGAGGCACCCGATTACATCAACCCCAGCTGCGGTGCTAGCGACCTGGGCCCAGTCCACGACGAGCGATCCCAGATGAGAGGTAAGTACGAGAGCCAGGACCACATGCACAGCTACCAGGACCGGTAGAAGCTTAGGCGCCCGCATGAAGCAAAAGCCGTAGGCAACACCGATCGCGCCACCCATGAAAACCAAGAAAACGATGTGCGCGATCCGGCCGGGCCTCGGATTGGCTAAGTCGAGTAAGAATCCGACGCCGGAAAACGTGAAAAAGACGGCTTGCAAGAATTGCAACCGTGCTTCCCACGGCATTCTGTCCCAAATTCTTCCAGAGCTTGCAAAATAAGTGAGGCGCATGCTCAGCGCATGATAGAAGAACAAGGCGCTCAACAGAAGACCGAATGAGTCGTGAGCCCTTCTCACCGGGATTCTCTTCTTTGGAACCCAAAAGACGTGCGCTGCGACCAATCGTGTCACACGCTCGTCATGGCGATGCACGCAGACTTCCTGTGAATCTCGATGAAAACCGTATCAGAAAAGAGCTAGTTGAATTTCATAAAGGGCAATCACGGATCTCTTGCTGGGAATTCCCCTCCCACCAATAATGATTAAACTGGCTGATTCGGAAGTGGTTGCTCGGATTCTCCACACTACTCCTCAAAAGTTGGCAAGGCACCGCGAACCCCATTGCGAGTGATCTTTGCCCAAGGACGAGCGTCGTGAAGCGCGTTTGTCGGTATTGATCCGACGGACGACGAATAAGCTCCGGATTGCCCGTCATCCGACCACAATCCGATGGGAGCCTCCGCTGGCCAGTGCCCCGGCGGTGAGCAAGTTTGGCGGTATAGTTCTGTCACAGTGTGGCGCGGCGTGTGTCTAACTCATCAGAGGAGACTAGAGGAGACACAAACATGAGCGTAAATGAACTCCAAGCCTTAGCAAAGCAGTTCGCCGACGCTTTCGATCAGCGCGACCTCAAGACTTTCCTGGGGATGCTTTCTGATGACCTGGAGGTGTTCGACCACGTTCCGTACCGATTCGACGGCAAGCCGCTCTTCGCCAAGCATCTCAACGAGGTGGTGGAGGGCTTAGCCTCAGCGAGCTTCGGCTTCCGGCAACCATCGTGCCGCGTGTATGGCGATACCGTTGGTATCGTAAATGCCCACGACATGTTTACGGGAGTAACGAAAGACGGCAAGATTATCTCGATCCATGGCCGAACTACCTTGGTCTTCATCAAACAAAGCGGGCAGTGGAAGATTGTGAGCGCCCACTTCTCTGCAATACCCAAGGCTCTCTGAGAATCGAGCCAGGGCATATGGGCGCTTGGAGGTGCACCATGACTATCAATAATCCGCTAGCAGATAATTCCCCCGACCACGAGGACCAAAGCCTTGTTCTACGCGCCCGCTCGGGAGATCACCAGGCGCTCGAAGACCTGGTCCAGCGGCACCAAACGTGGATCTACAACATCGCTATTCGCATGCTCCACCATCCCCAGGATGCTGAGGACACCACGCAAGAGATCCTCATCAAAGTACTCACCCGGCTCTCGTCGTTTGAGGGTCGGAGCAGCTTTCGCACCTGGCTTTACCGCATCGTGGTGAACCACGTGCT
>Ga0207646_10000404_pt1 | contig 57874 bp, 48 predicted proteins | sample KBSK5502metaG_FD_184343 | JGI IMG/M metagenome (GOLD analysis project Ga0207646, IMG submission 184343) | Corn, switchgrass and miscanthus rhizosphere microbial communities from Kellogg Biological Station, Michigan, USA - KBS K5-50-2 metaG... | ecosystem: Host-associated > Plants > Roots >... | reverse complement strand
CGTTGGTGCGCTGATGAATGAGGAAGCCGCTCCGATTTCGCAGGCTGCGCGCCTGGTTCCCTTCACCAGCGATTACCGGTCGGTAGTGATGAACAAGGGCGCGATGCTGTTTCACATGTTGCGCGCGCAGATGGGTGAAGTCGCGTTCAAATCGCTGCTGCACAGCTTCTATGCGACGTATGCTGGGAAAAGCGCCACGAATGCGCAATTCGAACAACTGGCCATCCAGCAAACGCAGCGCGCAACGAAGCCCGGCCAGGCGCCGCCCAATCTTTCCGGATTTTTCGCGCAATGGTTGAATTCAACCGGCGTGCCCGATTTCAAACTTGAGTTCGTCGTCTACCGCACGCCAAAGGGGTTTCGGATAGTCGGCAAAATCGAGCAGCCGCTGGACACTTTTTCGATGCCGATTCAATTGAAGATCGACACGGAAGGCAATCCGGAAATCAAAACCGTGGACGTGACTGGAACCGAATCCACCTTTACCGTGGAAACGTTTGGGCGGCCGAAGCCCGGCGGGATCAAGATCGATCCGAATAACGTCGTTCTCAAAGGCAATGCCGGGCTGCGGGCGCGTGCGGCGATTGCGCGCGGCGAAGAACTTGCCGAGACCGGTCGCTACTACGACGCCATCCAGCAATATCAGAAAGCTTTGAACGTCCAGCCAGGGCGGCCACTGGCAAATTTTCGCATGGGCGAAGCGTTCTTCTATCAGAAGAATTATCAGGCCGCCGCAAACTCGTTCCGCGAAGCGCTGCAATCCGTACCCGAGCCGTCGGAGAAATGGACCGAAGTCTGGGGGCATGTCTACCTGGGCATGATTTTTGATTTGCTTGGTCAGCGTGAACGCGCGGTGAACGAATACAGCAAGGCCAAGCAGACGAATGACAATACCGGCAGCGCGCAGGAGACCGCCGATCGCTATCTGAAAAAACCGTACAGCGAAGGCGCCCAGGCCGCCTCCACTGCCAAGCCCGCGGGCGAAACCGCACCCACACCGCCAGCTGCCGACGATGGGCGGCCGCACCTCAAGAAACCACAGCCTTAATGAGAAGAACCGTTAAGCGAGCAAGAATTCCCAGGTGCAGCCGCGAAGACTCTATCATTTCGATTTCTTAGTCTTGGCCGGTGAACCCGCTTTGTAGGCCTTGCATCGGCAACCGGGATAGTTGCACGAAGTGCCCAGCTTTGGATTCGCATACATGCGCGCGTGAATGCTTTTTGCGTGGTGACACCCGCATCTTAACGAGGTGGTCTGGCCTCTCTTTAGAGCAAGAGCGACAGGCCGGCCTGCGCAATCAACGATACGGGCAAAATCTGCGATGGTAATCGATGGGCCGGCAAAGGCCGAAGAACCTTGCGATGCATTGGATGAAATGAGGCGGCTCGCACCGGGAACGTTCATGATCTTACCTCCGACAGCGTCTTCGAGGGCCCGGAGTCCGACAGTCGCTACGAAGAACCGCAGTGTACCTATAACTCGCTCGTTATATCACACTTTACTACTTACGAGGATCCGGTCGCAGCTCGCAAGGTGGATTTTACAAATATTACGATTTTCCCGGTTCCTTAGGGTAATCGTAAACGCCGCAACCCGTCTTGCGACCCAAGCGCCCTTCTGCCACCAGCTTCTTGAGCAAGGCGTTTGGCCGGTACTTCTCCCCAAGCGTCGCGTGCAGATACTCCAGGATGCGGAGGCGCACGTCAAGGCCAACCAGATCCACCATTTCGAACGGTCCCATCGGATGATTCAGTCCGAGCTTCAGGGCTTTGTCGATGTCCTCGGCCGAAGCTAAGCCGGCCTCGAGCATCGCGAACGCCTCATTTCCGATCAGCGCATTCACTCTGCTGGTGATGAAGCCCGGCGACTCTTTCACCACCACTACTTCTTTGCCCATGCGGGAGCCGACTTCGCGGCAAGCGGAAATGGTTTCATCGGACGTTTTTGGCGCCCGCACAATTTCAATCAGCCGCATCTTCGGCACTGGATTGAAAAAATGCATGCCGACGCAGAGTTCCGGCCGGTAGGTCATCTCGGCCATTTCGGTGATCGATAGCGACGAAGTGTTGCTGGCCAGCACCGCATTCGGCTTTGCGAACTTGTCAAACAGCGTGAAGAGCTCGAGCTTGAGCTCCATCTCCTCGGGCACAGCCTCAATCAAGAAGTCAGCTTCGCGGCAGACGTCTTCGACCGAGGAAGAAGTCGCGATTCGGGCGATGGCGGCACTTGCCGCTTCCGACGTTAGCTTGCCTCGCTTTATGCCCTCATCGAATGTGTGCGCGATCCACGCGTTGGCGTTGATCAGCATCTCCGGCATCACATCTTCCAGAATCGTGCGGTAGCCGCCGAGTGTGGAGGCGTAGGCAATTCCGCGGCCCATCGTTCCGGCACCGATGACGCCGATCGTCTTCACGTCCATGCAGTAGGTCTCCGGACACGCCACCAGGGATGAGATGAATCCTTACTTCAGCAATTTCAAATACGCTGTCACATCCAAGCCAAGCACAAGCTGATCGCCGCGCACCACAACCGGCCGTTTGATCAGGTTTGCATTCTTGGACATCAAACGGATCGCTTCCTCGCGCGAAGGAGTCTTTCGAGCCATGTTCCGCTCGCGGTAAAGTTCGTTGCGCGGATTCAAGAACAACTTGTAATCCCGCTCTCCAATCAAATCATTCAATTCTTTTTCCGATAGCGGTTGTTTGTCCAGATCGCGCGATTCCAGCTCTGCACCCAGCTCTAGCAAGAGACCTCTTGCTTTGCGGCAGGTCGTTCAAGATGCCTTCTGATAGAACTCCACCTTCACTTTTCGCATTCTGTCTCCCCTGTGGCTGGCGGGCGCACCAAGCTGGCGTACGGTCAATAGCGCGGAACGGTTGGATCGATTTCAATGGACCAGCGATCAATTCCACCCGCAAGCGACTGTGCGCTTTCAACTCCTTGCGCACGCAGCCATGCCGCCACATCCAGGCTGCGCTGTCCGTGATGACAATAGCAGATTACGTCCTCGTCGCCGTCCAGCAATTGCAAGTTCGCGGGAATTGTACGCATCGGAATCAGTCGCGCGCCGTCGATTCGGCACAAATCGTATTCCCATTGTTCTCGAACATCGACAAGCAGGAATGTTTCTCCGGCTTTCCGGCGGCGCTCGAACTCTGACACGCTGATCTCCAACTCACTCATAGCCCGATGTCACCACTTAGCGACCCTGAAATTTGGGCGCGCGCTTTTCGAAGAAAGCATGAATGCCCTCGAGGCAATCGTCGGATGCGAAACATCTCATCTGATGCTGCACTTCGGCTTCAAGTGCCCTGCTCAAAGCATCTTTCTCGCCGCCAAACAGAGTTTGTTTCACGGCCCGCATCGCTACGGGCGGACCCGCGGCAAGCTTCGCCGCAAAGGCTTTCACTTCCGCCTCAAGTTGCGCTCCCGGCACGACACGATTGACCAGTCCGAGCCTCAACGCAGCCTGCGCATCGATCATATCGCCAGTATAAAAAAGTTCCGCCGCTTTGGACGGCCCAACGAGCTGCGGCAGAAAATAAGTGCCGCCATAGTCGGGAAACAAGCCTACCTTGGCAAAGTTCTGGCCGAAAACCGCTTCTTCCGCGGAGATTCGAATGTCCGCGGCCAGCGCCACGTTCATGCCCGCTCCCGCAGCGGCGCCATTCACGGCAGCGATCACCGGCTGCGGGATCAATCGCATGCGCAACACGGCGCCCATCCCCGCGCGCAGAATGGGTTCCAGTTGCTTGGTGTCGCGAGCCTCGCGTCCTCGTCCGATGGCTCCCAAATCGCCGCCTGCGCAAAAGGCGCGCCCGGCACCGGTAAGCACCACTACACGCACTGAGTCGTTTTTGCCAACTCGCTCAAACGCCTGATTCAGCGCCGTCGCGAGCTCGTTGTTCAGCGAATTGAGTTTGTCTGGCCGGTTCATCACCAGAAGCGCAACGCCGTTTTCGATGGTTTCAAGCAGAACTGGGGTTGCTGTAGCCGCAGAGGGAGGATTGTTCATGGGATCCTTCGCAGCGGGCGCGACCGGCTAGAGAGGCTTCGCATCCCGGGAATCTTCCACTTTTCTGATGAGCGCGGCAAGCTTTCGAAAGTGTAGCAGACGATCTTTCGGATTTTGCGAATGTTGGGAGTCCGTCGCCGGCAGCACATACACCTTTGCGCCGTATAACGGTTCCTTCTGCAGACCCAATTTCGCGCGCCGTTGCGCGAACTGTTCGTAAACACTTCTTCCGTTGAACGCGATGACATGCGGCGCGTACTCGCCGAGCTTCTGCGACAGCACGATTCTTCCTTCGGCATAATCCTCGCGTGTGAGTTCTTCGACCGTTCGTGTGGGGCGCTTCACCAGGTCCGTTAACCCAATCGCAAATTCAATGATTCGTTTATCGTCGCGGTACTCAAGGGGCTCAGGAATTACGCCCGTTTCAAACAGCACGGGCCAAAAAGGATTGCCTCGCCCCGAATAGTAATGCCCGGTGCGCACGGACGATTCCGTCGGATTGCATCCGACAATAACGAGTTTCATTCCCTTGCGGAGGTGATCTGGCAGTGTCTTCATGTCGAGCGCGTCTTCTGAAATAGGATAACGCGACTGCTTTGACTTCGCAGGAAGTGTTCTAACTGGACTGCCAAAAAGACAATGCCCGCCCCAGCTTTTGTTCTTGCGCCAAGCGGTAGACGCATATGGCGGCAGCCAGGTCCCAGGCGGCAATCCCATTCGATTTAAAGAGTGTGATCTGCGAATCGTCGGTCCGGCCGGGGCATATCCCTGCCACGAGAGACGACAATTCACGGACGGTGTCCCAGCGCTGCTCGTGCCCAGCAAAGCCAAGAACCAGGTCGCCGGCTTCCTGGCGCGATTGCTCTATCGAATCGACGTAAATCCTGCTGCATCTGGCCACGGTCGAGGCGTCCAGTTCGCGTTTCTTCATATGATTTGCGCCGATAGCATTGATATGCGTTCCCGGAGACACGCCATCGCCGTTCACGACAGGCTGGTTGGCCGTTGTCGCGGTGCAAATGATCGAGACATCCGAGGTAGCCTCTGTTGCTGTCGCTACTGCTCTCACAGAAATGCCGAAGCGCGCGGACGTCTCGCTCGCAAACTTTTCGCGCCGCTCGGTATCCCGGCCATAGACTTTGACGCTTTTCAATTCCCGGACCGCTGCAATGGCTTCGAGTTGCGTCCTGGCTTGCAGGCCCGTGCCAACAATTCCCGCCGTAACTGCCTCTTTTCGTGCCAGGTATTTCGTGGCGACGCCCGAAGCGGCTCCCGTTCTCATCTGACCAAGGATATCTGCTTCGATCAGCGAAAGCAGGTCGCCATTTTTCGTGGAAAAGAGGCTCACCAAAAATTTTAACTTCCCGCCGACGTACGTATATTGCTTCGTCGCCACAAACCCGCCCGGAACATCGGCAGCCGCCATATGGTGAAAAAATGCGCCATCCGGCAGTTCGAATCGTCGCCGCGGATGCACCAGCACTTCGCCCGCAGCCTGCCGCTTTGAGATGGCCTGGACGGCTTCAATCGCAAGCGGCATCGTAAAGACGCTTTTGACTTCCGATTCGTTGATGTGCAGTGTCACTGGATTGAACCTCTTCGTGTCACGAGGATTTTAGTATTTAGAGCCTCGAAGCCGTTTGCCGTTCCCGTACTCGAATCACTTCGCGCCACTTTCTCTACTTGTTTCTCCGCGGCACCGGCCTGGTACGCGGTGACACTACCTCGCCGTCTCGAATCCGCCGCACGACCGTCTGTATCAGCCGGTACACGCGCTCATGCTGCGGGTCATCTGCATTGCGGAAGCGGAATTCCGGCTGACCAGTTGCCGATTTGTCCGTTTGAATGGGCAATTTTCCGCACAAATTGTTTTCAATGAACGCCGTTTCGTAACGCGACTTTTTACCGTTCCAGGTAAACACGCGCAACACCGAAAAATCGCACGACTGTCCTTCTGAGCCGCGTGTCGCTGCCAGCAGATACTGAGCTTTCTTTCCCGAGGGATCGTCCACATGGTTCAGTTCGAACCACGCAATCGGACGCAGATTTGCCGCGTTTGCGCCTTCGCGAACCGCGTCCGGCACGTCCAATTCCAGAAACCGTGCAATTACCCAGCCTGCGATGGGTACGCCCTGGTCACCGGGTTGCGTGATCGCCGGCGGCACGGGCGAACGAGCCGTCGTCTCACTTGCCGGGCGCGATGCGACACCTCGAATCAAAAACCAATCTTCTTTTTTTGTGCCTTGCGGTTCGCTTGAATCCTTTTCGTCTCCTGCTTGCACGACGTCCGCCGATGCGCGCGCCAGAATCTCCACGGGGACTCCACGTCCAAATTGATAAAGCCGTGGTGCAGTGCGTCCCGGCTCCACGCGCAGATTTGTGGCGACCTTTGTTCGCCCGCTTCCCTGTACCGGCAGCGACTCAGCACGCTTTAACAGAGCTTCAGAGCGTTGCCACAGCGTCGGATCCATCAGCAACCGCCCGTCGACCCAGCCCTCCGCACCCGAAGATGTGCGCACCTTCACGAAATCATTTCGCTTGGCCAGGGTATCCACACGATCACCGTGCCGCAAGAAGCCTATGGGCTCGCGTACCTGCGCCACGCCGCTCCACAGCGTTACACTCTTTTCGCTTACATACGCTTCCCCAAGCAACTCACGCTTGGGTCGAAAAAACCAAGCCGTCACAGTCACCAGCACTAACAACGGCACGGCTATCAGAAGTTTCTTCTTCATTCGATGTTCCGCATGACTTCGTGCTTGTCCACTCTCGACGCACTCAGAATGTGCGCCTGTCATTTGCGCGCAATTCAGATGGGCCTTAAATTCTACCCGATATGTGAGGTCACACGGGCGCGCATCGATAAAACTGCGTTCTGCTAGAATGCACGAGCACCATCTCTTGAATCCACATCTGCCTCGGCGGAGGTTTGTTTGAAATTTCTGAATTCGTTGCAGCCGCTGGGACTACTGCTCCTCCGCGCCGCGCTCGGCGTAATCTTCTTTACGCACGGCTTTCCCAAGCTCACTCACGCCGGCAGCGGGATGCAGGCGATGTTTGTGCAGCACGGCTTGCCGGCTCAATTGGTCTATGTCGCCGCGGTATTGGAAACGTTTGGAGGTTTGCTTCTGGTCCTCGGACTCTTTGTGCGGGGCGCGGCTTTGTTACTGGCGATTGAAATGTTGGTCGCGATCGTGAAGGTTCACAGCGTCCACGGAATCATGGCCGTGCACGAGTATGAATTCCCGCTGGCGCTCTCCGCAGCCTCGCTCGCGCTTGCCACGGTCGGCGCGGGCGCCGCTTCAGTGGATCATTTCCTGTTTGGCGACCCGAACCGTTCCCGCGCCACGAAGCCTTCCAAAAAGTAGTGGCCTCAGCTACCAGTCTGAGTAACGATCGGTCCCTGCGGCTCGGTCACCGCGACCTGCGGCGGCGCAAGGGGCAGCACCAGCCACAAAATCACGTACAGCAAAATTCCTGTGCCGCCACACAAGACAACTAAAAGCCACAGTACGCGGACAAGCGTCACATCCATATCAAAATACTCCGCCAGACCCGCGCACACACCGCCGAGTTTCTTGTCTGTGCTCGACCGCATGAGCCGCTTAGGCCCGCCCGTCACCGCTGCCACATCTGGCGCGCCAGTGACCACTTGCCTTGCACCGCAGTTGTAACAAAATCGTGAGCCATCCGCGATATTCCGCTGGCAGCTATTACAAACCATTTCCGGCCTCCCGCAAGCAGGCTAATGCCCCGCTCTACAGGAATATACGCCTAAATGAGTGAAAAAGTTTCCTGGAGGATTCGACGGACGCCGGCCAGGCAGAATCGCGTGAAATCGCAGGCAATTTTCGGTGGAAGCTAGTAATCCAGCAACTTCTTCACGGTCACAATCACGGTATCCGATTGCGGCAAAATTGCATCTTCAAGTCGCGGCTGGTACGCGCAGAACGTATCCAAAGCCGCAATCCGCCGCACTGGCGCATCCAGTTGGTCAAATAATTCGTCGGCAATACGCGCGGCAAGTTCCGCTCCGTATCCCCAGCTCAACATGTCCTCATACGCAACAATCACGCGATGCGTTTTGCGTACCGACGCGCAAATCCCGTCCCAGTCATACGGCGAAAGTGATCGCAAATCCACAATCTCAGCGGAAATTCCCTCGCGCTCTAACTTCGCCGCTGCAACTTCCGCGCGGTGGACAAATGCGCCGTACGTAATGATGCTCACGTCTGTGCCTTCTTTTACGACCCGCGCTTTGCCGAACGGAATCGTGAAGTCCGGCCCGGGATATTCCGAGCGGTTGTACGGCTGCCGGTACAGGTGCTTATGCTCTAGAAACATCACCGGATCATCGCAACGAATAGCGGTTCGCAACAGTCCCGCCACATCAAGCGCCGTCGATGGCATCACCACGCGCAGTCCCGGGCAATGCGTGAAAATCGATTCACCGCTTTGGCTGTGATACACGGCGCCACCAGTCAGGTACCCGCCGATCGCAACGCGCACCACCATCGGACATTTAAATCCACCATTCGAACGCCACCGCAGCACACACAGTTCGTCGCGAATCTGCATCATCGCGGGCCAGATGTAATCGAAGAATTGAATCTCAGGCACTGGTTTCAGTCCGCGCGTCGCCATGCCAATCGCGCGTCCGATAATGGAGGCTTCCGCCAGCGGTGTGTTGAACACCCGCGTCGAACCGTACCTCCGCTGCAATCCGGCAGTCGCCTTGAAAACGCCGCCCTTCCCTTTCACTTCTTTCAAATTTTCTTCGCGGCTCGCGTCCGCCACGTCCTCTCCAAACACGGTGATGCGCTCGTCATGCGACATCTCGTCGTTCAGCGTTGCGGCCACCATCTCCACCATCGTCTTGGGCGAGCCATGCAGATGAACTTCCGATTCGAACGCTGTGGAGGTTGGGTCCACGTCAGGCGAATACACGTTCGCGAGAACCGATTCGACCGCCGGCGGCTCGGCGGCCAGTGCTGCATCCGCCGCTTGACGGACTTCGTGGTCCACCTGCGCTTCAAGCGATTCGATCTGCTTCTGATCCAGCACTCCTTCGCGCACCAGAAATAGCGCGAACTTCGATAGGGGATCCCGGTGCGCCTCCGCTTCCCGCTCTTCCGGTACCTTGTACAGCTTCTCGTCGTCCGAGAGGGAATGCGAGTAGGGCCGCGTCACATGAGCATGAATCAGCGCCGGACCGCGTCGTTCGCGGCAGTAACTCACGGCTTCTTGACAAACGGAGTAGCTCGTCAGCGGATCGGTGCCGTCGCATTCGGAAATGTGCAGCCCGGGAAATCCCTGCACCAGTTTCGATATGCTTCCGCCGGCCGTCTGTACCTCGACAGGAACGGAAATGGCATAGCCGTTGTCTTCCACCAGATAAAGCAGCGGCAGTTTTTTCGCACATGCGGCGTTCAGCGATTCCCAGAATTCACCTTCGCTCGTCGCTCCGTCGCCGGCCGAAACGTACACAATTTCATCCGACGTGTGCTTCGCAAGCTCGCCCAAGGGCGCTTTCTTCGCTTGTGCCAGCGCCTTGGGATGCGCATCGTAATAAAGGGTCGCCTCGGCTGCGCCCACCGCGTGCACGAACTGCGTCCCGGTGCACGACGATTTGCTGACGATGTTTAATTTGGGATGCCCCCAGTGCGACGGCATCTGTCGCCCACCCGAACTTGGATCGTCTTGCGCGCCTACCGATTGCAGCAACATTTCCAGCGGACTCACACCCAGCATTAGGCACAGCGCGCGGTCGCGGTAATACGGATACATCCAGTCGGCGCCCGGCCGCAAAAGCAACCCCATTGCCGCGGTGACCGCTTCGTGTCCTGCACTCGAAATTTGGAAATAGATTTTGTTTTGGCGTTTGAGCTGAATCTCGCGGTCGTCCAGCTTCCGCGAAAGATACATCGTGCGGTACAGCCGAATCAGCGTGTCTCGGGTAAGTCCAGCGTGCTTCTCAATTTTTGGGGCGTCGTTTTTGGCAGGCTTCACGCGCGTTTGGACGGCCATTCAGTCGGACCTCGGTCGTTGAACGTTTCGGCGCTTCCAATTCGAATTATACAGAAGTTTTTCGCGGGCTTCTTGGGCCAGCGCACAACAGGCGGAGATGGTCGGAGCAAAAGCGCTGCTTCGCATCTAGCTGGTGAGCTGCTAACCAACAGTTTGTTTCTTTGCGATGGCGGCGCCGTAGTTTCAGCCTGCGCTTCTCCTTCCCGCATCTCTTGCGTCGACAGAATCGCAAAAAAGCGGGATTTCACGCTATTCTTGGCCACCCACAACTTTCAACGGCATCGCATGTACCGCTGCGCCCGGCGTCCAAGAATTCCTGCGCGCCTGTCTCGGCGGCAGCAAACTGGAACGCCGCAACGAGGCCAGTCCAATTTGGCCTATCAGGCCATTGAAATTAGTTTTCGTGAGGTCAGCTATTCGAGTGAGTCGAACTTCTCTTCGAGTGCCCCGAACCCTGCGTCCCCATCCCGCACAGCTTTCGGCGACAAATCGCTGAATGGCTCTTCTGAAGGAAACTTTTTCAGCAATCGGTCTTCTGTCATTTTTTCGTGGCCCGAAAACGCAAACCGCAAGTACAACTTCACATTCCCGTTCGATGCCGCAGATCTTTCCGACTCGGCTTTACCCTTGGATTTTCCCGTTTTGTTTCCCTTCGCCGCTTTCGGGGCCTTTTCAGATTTCTCATCACGCTCGACACTCTTCTCAGTTGCCCCTTCATCTCCCGTCCGCTCAAACTTGTACAGCAATTTCTTGTCTAGCCGGAACGCTTGCTTCCACATTTCCAGCTTGTGCCGCGCCTGCTGCACTTTCTCTTCATCCGTACCAAAATCAAAAGTCATGTATATGTGCGCCATAGTTTGAGTCTGCGATGACAGCTATCTTTAGTCAAGAATCCACGAACTCAGCTGTTCCGGCGCCTAAAATCCGGCGACCGCGTCGAGCGGGAATTGTCGTATGATAAAGCCTGGTCTTTCAAAGAATGAATTGCAGGATCAACGACATTCACTCCCGCGTCCGTCGAATCGGCGCGTGGACCAGCCTCCTCGCGCTGCTGCTCGTTTATGCCCCGATGGCGAGCGCCACACTGATGGCTATTACCGGCGCTTGCTGCACTGGTGACCAATGCCCCATTCACGGGAATCATCATCCCGCACAAAAGGGCGCACAAACGAGTGAAGACGCTCCGATGGACTGCGGACACGAAGGCCACGACTCGAACAAGATGCGATCCTGCTCAATCTCCTGTTGCCACGACGTCGAACAATCCGCTGTCCATGCCCATATTTTTCTACTGACTCCCCGCTCAGTCCCGACGGCCTTCGCGCCATCATCTTTCACGCCGCTCACCTCCATGGCCCAAAAAGTCTCTCCCGTATTCGCTCCTCTCGGACCGCCTCCTAAACCGTTCTCAAGCTAGCTTCGCCGAATCCCCACTTTTGTAACGGCCCCGCCGGAACGGGGCGTCACTACAATCCATTTCCTGCCGGCCCTCGCCCGGCAGCCAACTCTGTTTGGGAGAACGTCTTTCACATGAAGCGAAAATTCGGTTTTCGTACCTGCGTCTACTTACTGCTCGTCGCTGCTTGTTTCGTTTGTCCCGCACTCGCCAGCATTTTTGGCACGGTTCGCGGCATCGTGCACGATGCGCAGCATCGCCCAATTTCCGGCGCTCATCTTCAGTTGCAAGCAAAACAATCTGATTGGAAACGCGAAGCCGTCACGGACGATGAAGGCAAGTTTCAATTTGACGCCGTGCCCGCGGGCGACTATTTAATCCATATTTCTCGCGATGGATTTCGCGAATACTCAGCCGACCTCGCCGTCGCGGCGGATTCCGCGCCGCTTCGGCATTTCCCTCTCGAACTTGCCGCCGTCACCGAAAAAGTTGAAGTCAGCGAAAACGCGCAAACCCTCGATACAAGTTCGTCCGTGAGCCAAACAACGTTGACCCGCGAAACGATTTCCTCCACTCCCGGCGCCACTCGCACTAACAGTCTCGAGCTCATCACCGACTACACTCCCGGCGCATACACGGTTCACGATCAGCTCCACGTGCGCGGCGGCCACCAGGTTTCCTGGCTCGTGGACGGCATCCCTGTTCCCAACACCAACATCGCCTCAAATGTCGGACCGCAGTTCGATCCAAAAGACATGGACGTCGTGGAAATACAGCGCGGCGGCTATGCCGCCGATTACGGCGACCGCACCTATGGCGTGTTCAACGTGATTCCACGCTCAGGATTTGAGCGCGATCGCGAAATCGAACTTCTCGCGACCTACGGAAACTTTCACCAGACCGACAGCCAGATCAGTATCGGCGACCACACCGAACGGTTTGCCTACTACGCAAGTGTCAGTGCAAATCGCACCGATTTTGGCCTGATGCCTCCCGAGCCGAATGCGCTCCACGACGACAACAACGGCGTCAGCGGATTTACTTCGCTCATCTTTAATGCAACTCCAAATGATCAACTGCGGCTTGCAGCCTCCGCGCGCGCCGACTTCTTCCAGGTGCCCAACACCTCGGATCAGCAAGCTGCCGGCATTCGCGACACGCAACGTGAGCGCGATGGTTTTCTTAACTTTTCCTGGGTACACACTTTCGAGCCGGGAGTCTTGATGACCATATCGCCTTTCGTTCACTGGAATCGCGCGGCTTATGACGGCTCTTCGCCGATTCCCAGCCCGTTGCCGGACCAGCCTCCAATTCCAACCGATCACAACGATTCGTTGTACGAAGGCGCGCAGGTTTCGCTCGCGGTAACGCGTGGGCGTCACAATGCGCGCTTTGGCGCCTACGGATTCGCGCAACAGGACGATTCTTTCTTCCGCGTCGTCGCCACAGATGGCACCGGGGCCATTGCGTCTGAAAAAGATTCGCCCTCAGGTGGCATCTTCAGTCTGTTTGCGGAAGACCAATTCCGTGCCACCGATTGGCTTACGCTCAATGCCGGCGTCCGCTACACGCATTTCTCCGCTGGCCTCGTCGAAGACAAAACAGATCCGCGCATCGGTGCCGCCCTGCGCATCCCAAGACTCGGCTGGGTCGTGCGCGCTTTTTATGGCCGTTACTACCAGGCGCCCCCGCTAACCACGGTCTCTGGCCCGCTGCTTCAGTTCGCAGTGGATCAGGGATTTTCCTTTGCGCCGCTGCACGGCGAAACCGACGAACAGCGTGAATTCGGCCTCACCATTCCAATTCACGGATGGACGCTCGACTTCTCCAACTTCCAAACGCACGCGAGGAATTTCTTCGATCACGACGTTCTTGGAAATTCGAATATTTTCTTTCCGTTGACCATCGAACGTGCCCGCATTCACGGATGGGAATCCACACTGCGTTCTCCGCGCATCAAAAAACGCTTTGATGTGTATCTCACCTACTCCAATCAAATGGTTGAAGGCGCCGGCGTCGTGACGGGCGGGCTGCTTTCTGATCCAGGCCAACTCTGTGACGGTGGCGGCTTCTGTTATCTCGACCATGACCAGCGCAACACGCTCAGCGCCGGCTTTCACGCTGTTTTACCCTTCCGCGTTTCAGCTGCTGCGAATCTTTCCTACGGTTCCGGCTTTCTCGATGAACAAGGGCCACAGCATCTGCCCGACCACACCGAATTTTCCTTCTCGCTTTCCAAAGCCGTCGGCGAACGCCTTTCCGTCGCCTTCACAGCGCAGAATATCGGCGATGGACGATACCTTCTGGATAACTCAAATACATTTGGCGGAACCCACTGGAATTATCCGCGTCAGGTCAGTGGACAGATCCGCTACCGTTTCCATTTTTAGCGACTCACTCCGCCGCCCAGGGAGCGTTTTGATTTATGCTGTTTGCGCGATCCCGGTGCGACGAGGTGACTGCTTGAAAATATTTTTGATTGCCCTGTTCGGAGCCATTGGCACGCTAGCGCGGTATGGTTTGCAGGGAGCGGTGCAGTTGCGCATGGGCAGTCTGTTCCCGTACGGAACGCTGCTGATCAATCTCAGCGGATGCTTTTTGCTTGGATTGATCGGGCAATTCCTGTTGAACCGCATGCTCGTTTCCGCGGATATGCGCATGGCCATCGCCGTCGGCTTTTTTGGCGGGTACACCACATTTTCCAGTTTTGGCTGGGAGACCGCGAAAATGTTGGAAGATGGCGAATGGCTTCGCGCCACAACCTACGTCGGAGCAAGCGTGTTTGCGGGCTTGCTTTTGTCAGTCGCGGGAATCCGTTTGGCGAATAAGTTTTAGCAGCCGGGTTTCAAGGAGCTGCCATTTAGGAGCGTGCGATGACACACGAAAAATTCGAAGGTGAACGCACACTGATGCGCATTCACATCGGCGAATCGGACAAGTGGCATGGCAAGCCGCTACATGAAGCCATTGTGGAATTGTTGCGGAAAGACAAATTCTCAGGCGCGACGGTACTTCGTGGCGTGGGCGGATTCGGTTCATCGAGCGTTTACCACACGGACAAGATTCTCCGCCTCTCGCAGGATCTTCCAATCGTTGTGGAAGTTGTCGAATCCACGGAGCGCATCGAAAAGATTCTTCCGCAGCTGGATGAAATGGTGGAAGGCGGATTGATCACGCTTGAAAAAGTGCGCGTCATTCTCTACCGTGCCGCCAAGAAATGAATCGCCGAAAACAGCGCCCCAATTGAAAGCACACATCTCGTTCGCATGCTCAGAGTAAACAAGATTGGCCCTGAAAGGCGTCGTAACATCTCTGTCGCATTCTCGCTTCCGGAGGAAACGCAATGACAACTTCTAAGTGGCGTCAACGCGCGCTGTGCTGCATCGCATGCCTGGCTGCGGTTCTTTTCGCTGCGACTGAAGCGCGAGCGTGGGATAACGGAGTGGCGCTGACCCCCCCGATGGGGTGGAACAGCTGGAACAAGTTTGGCTGCAACGTCGGCGAAGACTTGATCAAGTCGATGGCGGACGGAATGGTCGCGAGCGGGATGAAAGATGCCGGGTATGAATATGTCGTGATTGACGATTGCTGGCAGGTGAGCCGGGATGGGGACGGAAATATTGTGCCGGATGCGCCGCGCTTCCCTTCCGGGATGAAGGCGCTCGCCGATTACATTCACTCGAAAGGTTTGAAATTTGGAATTTATTCCGACGCCGGGGAGAAAACCTGCGCGAAGCGTCCGGGCAGCATGGGACACGAATATCAGGATGCGCTGATGTATGCGAAGTGGGGCGTCGATTATTTGAAGTATGACTGGTGCAACACCGGGAAGCGCAATGCGGAGGAAGCGTATTCGACGATGCGCGATGCGCTGAAGACGACGGGGCGGCCAATTCTTTTCAGCATGTGCGAATGGGGAACCGCAAAACCGTGGCTGTGGGCGAAAGACATCGGCAACCAATGGCGCACAACCGGTGACATCACGGATAAGTGGTCCAGCATGAAAAAGTGGCCGGACGGAAACTGCTGCGAACTGGGCATGGTGAATATTTTGGACTTGCAGGTCGGTCTCGAAAGCTTCGCGGGACCGGGCCACTGGAACGATCCGGACATGCTGGAAGTCGGCAATGGAGGCATGACGACGACGGAATATCGCGCACATTTCAGTTTGTGGAGCATTCTGGCGGCGCCGCTGATTGCGGGAAATGATTTGCGGAGCATGACGCCGGAGATCAAGGAAATTTTGACGAACAAGGAAGTGATCGCTGTGAACCAGGATGCTCTGGGGCGTCAGGGCAGCCGCGTGTGGAAGGATGGAGACCGCGAGATTTGGTCCAAGCAATTGAAGGATGGGAGCCGGGCAGTGGTGCTGCTGAATCGTGGCGCAAGCGATGCGGAGATTTCCGTGCCGTGGGAGGCGATCGGGTATCCAGGAAATGTTTCGGCGAATCTTCGCGATCTGTGGGCGCACAAAGACTTGGGAAAGTTCACGGGAAAGTTTGCGGCGAAAGTGGAATCGCATGGGGTAGTAGTGGTCACGATCAAGCCGTGAGAAGGACGGCCGAGTGCTCTTCTTCAAGCGATCGTGCCCGGCTTAAGGCTGCGAAAGGAAGCGCAGAATTTCGCGCAGCAAGCGGTCTCGCTGGTCTGTCGCGAACAGAAACTGAGCGTGGGCTGAGCCATCGAGAATAAGCAACTCTTTCGGGCCCGAAGCTTTCTCGTAGTTCGCACGAATCCTGGGTAGCCGCAGTCCGTCCCCGTTTGCGTCGTCTCGCGCGACGATGAACAGCTTGCGACCTTTGATCTTTTCTGGTGGCCGGTCGGTCCATGCAGCCAGCAACACCAGTCGATCGATCTCTCCGGGCTCGGCGTCAATGGAGGCGTCAGCGGCCGCCTCACCTCCAAAACTTGCGCCGATGATCGCTACAGTCTTGGCTCCGGTTTTGCGGAGGTAGCGTACGGCGGCCAACACGTCGTACTCTGCGCCTTCTTCACCGGATTTAGATTGTGGGCCGCGCGACTGCCCGCGACCGCGAAAGTCGATGGCCAGCACACGAAATCCGGCGTTTAGAAAAGCGGGCATTTGTTCCGTCCAACTTTCCTTGGTGAAGCGGCCTCCATGCGCCAGCACGAGGCCGCGATCGCCGCTTCCGTACACGTCGGCATGGACGACGCCTCCGTCTTGAGTCGAAAAGGAGACGTGCTGCTGGGCCACGGCGAGACCGGGCAGAAGGAGAGCGGCCAGGAACAATCTGAGAATGTACATTGAGTGATTCTACTCCCGGCGCGTGATCCACGAAGGGCTACATTAGGCCGCCGATTGGAAGTTGGTACGCCGCGCTGTTAATCAATTGCGAGTGTCAGTTCGGGCTTGGCTTTTCCGCGGCGAGCTTTTGAGCAGCGGTGAGAGCATCGGCGGCGGTGACTTTTATGTCGGGCTGGACGCCGGTGCCTTCCCAGTTGGTTTTGGAGATGGGGTTGATGGCGCGAGCGAACGGGACGCCGATCATGAAGTGGTCGTCGATGCGATGGCCATTGACTGGATGGGCGCCACCTCCGGTGGTTTCGCCGACGATGGTAGCGCGCTTCAAATTTTTGAGGTTGTAGCTGAACTCTTCTGCGCCGGAGAAAGTGTCCTTCGACGTCAAGACGAATGCCGGTTTGCCATCCAAGCGTTTGCCCGGCACATAGGGCAAAGTCCAGTATTGGTCCGTAGAGTCTCCCTTGCGCGTCCAGAGATCATTGAGGTGAGTACGCGTGTCGAAGAGATAGGTTGATACCAGCGCGATCATTTTGGGGTCGCCGCCACCGTTTTCGCGCAGATCGAAAATGATAGCATTCACGTTGGCGAGGAAATTCATGGCTGCGACGGCGGTGGGCCCGCAAATGTCCGGATCTGCGAAGAAGTCAAATTTCAAATAGCCGACATTGCCCTCGAGAATCTCGATCTTGTTGAATCCACAATTCACGCGTTCCATCTGTTTGCGATACTGGGCGACGGCGTCCGCAGAAGGCGGGCCCGAAGGCATTTCCGGGGTCCGCGCCGGGCTGAAGTCGACGCGCAGGTGCTTGTCATGGCTGACTTCCTGAAAATTCTCGGTCAGCATTCTCGCGAAATCGTCGCCATCGGTGATCGAGTCGTATGCGCCTTTTTTCTGGCGCGCGCGCACCGCTTCTTCCATCTTTTTTGCCGTTTCCGGGAATACATAAGACTCATTGAGATTTGCGATAGCACCGTCAATGACCCGCGCGCGTGTGGCCGCGTCGATTTTGGAATTTAGATCGGCTACGGACGTGCCGGGAGGAATCGCGCGCAAGCCAAAGCTTGCCACCATCGCGGGATCGCCGGGCTTCAAGTCGAACTTGCCAATCGCGCGGGTGTCGCTGACTCGTTCCTTGACGAGAAATTCCAGGCGAAGCGGTTCGCTTTTCATGATTTGGAGCAGAACAAATCCGCCGGTCATGCTTCGGAATTGCATTTCGCGATCGACAGATTTGTCCGGATCATACTTGTGGATATAGGCTTCGATTAAAGCCCGCTCTCCGGAATTGAACGAATCGAACCATGCCTTGAATGTGTGACCGGCCGGAGTGTCCGGAATGGCTGGAGACGACGTGGGATTGTTGGGGGCTTGCTGCCTGGATGCGGCAGTTAGAGCCAAAACCAAGGCGAAGATCACGACTGGGCAGGAGCGATAAAACATAGGCTACCTCACACGACTTCCCTGTCGATGGCGGAGTATATCACTAGGCTTGAAAGCTGTGGAGCGATGGATGAGAGGCCAGTTGCTGTTGTTCTCTGTTAGCTCTATGACGAGGCCTTTGCCACGAACAGGCCGTACACAAAGTTACCGGACGCGAAGCCTGCTCGCATCGCCTGGAACGTCTTGAGAAAAGAGATGAAATGGGAGCCGTGCTTCGCTGCGAGCGCCCACAAGCTCTTGTCTTTGATAATTTCGAGGCAGACGTCCCACGTTTTGGCGCAGTACGCGTTGAGAACCTCGCGATGCGTGATTTGAAGGCCATTGGATCTGAATAGCCTCTCGTAGTCGTCCATTATTTGCAGTTCGACGAACATGCCGTTTTCGATGGGGTCGATATATTTTTGCGCCTCCGCATGCGTGAGATTTTCCTTCTTGAACCAGTCTGTGATTGCGAACGAGCCTCCGGGCTTGAGGAGTTTAGCCGCAGAAGCAAAGAACTGCTCGCGATTCTGGTAGTGAGAAATTGACTCCACGGACCAAAGAATATCGAATTTTTTGTGCAGGCTCATGGCTTCAGCATCCATGGAGAGGAACGTCACATCGAGATTCCGCCCTGCCGCTGCGCCAATTGCCATTTCGACCTGTACCGGGGAAATGGTTATGCCTGTGACAGCGGCATTGAATTGTTTGGCCAAATAAAGACTGGTGGCCCCGAATCCACAACCGATATCGAGAATGTCCGAGCCGGGCTTTACGTTTGCGAGCTGAGCGAGATGCTCAATGAGTTGAAGCTGCGCTTTTTCTTTCGATTCATCGCCACGAATCCAATATCCGTGATGAAGATGCTCGCCCCAGAGGGACCGATAGAAAGGGCTGACGAGGTCGTAATGCTCGATGATTCGCTGCTTGTCGTTTGAACGAGACATGATGGACGGGCGCCTTACCAATCCGCGCTTGGTCCCGGGAAAAGCGATGGCTTGCGTCGTGGGCTTTTCGCGCATGGATATTGTGATTGTACCTACGCGGACTTGTACACGAAAAAGACATCTCGGCCGGAAACCTCCTTCGAGCTCTTGAAAGCCGCATAGAGAACGCCATTGCGCGGGGTTTCGCGGAATGCTAGGCTGAGCGAAGAAAAGGCGAATCATTAGGAAACGTCAAATCGGCAGTGTTTTGGCTCGGAAAGAACCGGCTCTCAGAGAAGAATCGCAAAAGGTTGCCGAGGTGCTAGCCGAAGGAGGTGCTGTGGGCGAACTGTTGGCGGTGAGGACGAGCAAAACTGTGGCGGGGGAAGCGCAGATGGCGCCTCGGCAGCGGGCCGAGACCACGATCGCGCGAGTGAATGAGGTTTTGACGACATTTTCGGAGCGGGATCGCAACGGCGAGGTGCTCACGGCGGTCCGGAGATTCCCTGCACGAGCGGCGGAGTGGGCGGACTGGCCGGCATGGGTTCACACGGAGCTTCGTGCGGCGTATCAATCGAAGGGGATTGCACGGCCGTATTCGCATCAAGCGCTGGCAGCCGAAGCGGTTCACGCTGAAAAGAATGTGGTGATCGTGACGCCGACGGCTTCTGGGAAAACTCTTTGCTACAACCTGCCCGTGATCAACGCAATCTTGGAAAATGAGGATACGCGAGCGCTGTATTTGTTTCCGACGAAGGCATTGGCACAGGACCAGTTGGCGGAATTATATGACGTGAGTCAGAGGTTGGAAGCCGCGACGCAAGAAATCGAAGAGCTCCGAGGCCAAAGCGGGCCATTGCAAGAGCGCGAGGTCCCAGCAAGGACGGCGGAAGAGGCCGGGACCAGGACGTTTGGCGTGTTTACATACGACGGCGACACGCCTAACGATGCGCGAAAAGCCATTCGGGAAAAGGGGCACATTGTCCTGACGAACCCGGACATGTTGCACACGGGAATATTGCCGCATCACACGCGGTGGACGCGGTTGTTCGAAAATCTGCGGTACATCGTAATCGATGAGTTGCATTCCTATCGCGGCGTGTTTGGAAGTCATTTGTGTAACCTGTTGCGACGGTTGAAACGAATTGCGAGGTTCTATGGAAGTGAGCCGCAATTTGTTTGCTGTTCGGCCACGATTGCGAATCCGGGAGAGTTGGCGGAGCGGCTGATTGAAGATGACGTTGAAGTGCAGAGCGCAAACGGCGCACCAGCCGCGGAGAAGACTTTTGTATTTTACAACCCACCGGTGGTAAACCGCGCGCTGGGGATTCGCCGAAGCTATATCAACGAAAGTTCGCGCGTAGCCCAGGAATTCCTAAAACACGATTTGCAGACGATGGTGTTTGCGAACTCGCGGCTTCATACGGAGATTTTGCTGACGTATCTGCAGCAGGCGAATCCACATTTTCCGGGGACGCCCGAGACGATTCGCGGATACCGCGGCGGTTATTTGCCGCACGAGCGGCGCGAGATCGAACGCGGGTTGCGTGAGGGCCGGATTCGCGGAGTGGTTTCGACGAGCGCTCTGGAGTTGGGCATTGACGTAGGTTCGCTTGATGCGACGGTGATGGCTGGATATCCGGGAACGATTGCCGCAACGTGGCAACGGGCGGGACGCGCGGGAAGACGGAGTGGAAGTTCGTGCGCGGTGATGGTGGCGTCCTCCGCGCCTCTCGATCAATTTATCGTGCGGCATCCCGACTATTTTTTCGGGAACACGCCCGAGCACGCATTTATTCAGCCGGATAATCTGGAAATTCTGATCAATCACTTGAAGTGCGCGGCGTTTGAACTGCCCATTGCGCCGGAAGACCGGTTCGGCGAAGTGGACGTGCAGGATTTGTGCGCGCGGCTGGCTGAAGCCGGCTATTTGCATCGCACGGGCGAGCACTATCACTGGACGCAGCAAGCGTATCCAGCGGATACCGTGAGCTTGAGGTCGGTGACGAGCGACAACTTTATCATTATTGATGTGACGGGCCGGCCGGAGGTGATCGGCGAAGTCGATTTTCCAAGCGCGCTGACGACGGTGCATGAGAAGGCCATTTATCTGCACGGCGGCGAGCAATATCACGTGGAGCATCTGGATTGCAAGGAGCGCAAGGCGTACGTGAGGAGAGTAGACGTGGACTACTACACCGACGCAGTGCGGTACACGCAAGTGCGGGTGCTCGAAGTGGCAGACGAAGCGCGAGCCTCGGAGGCACGGCCGGAAATTCCGGCGGCAAAAACACACGGCGACGTGTTGGTCCGCTCGCAGGTGGTGGGATTCAAGAAGATTAAATTTTTCACGAATGAAAATATCGGCTCGGGAAAATTGGAACTGCCCGAAAACGAGATGCACACGACTTCTTACTGGCTAACACTGGAGCGGGCGCTGGTCGAATCGCTGCCGTTCAGCATCAGCGAGCGACAGAGTGGAATGTTCGGGCTGCTGTACGCGATGGAGTCCGTGGCAACACTGTTGTTGATGTGCGACGGGCGCGATTTGGGAGCTGCAATTGGCGAGCGGCCGCCGGCACTTCTAGCGCAAGCAGAAGAGTTTTTGCCCGCATCAATGAAAGAGGTCTCGATGGAAGATGGGATCGGCGCGACCTCGAAAGAATTCTTTGAGCCAAATTTGTATTTGTTCGACGCGTATCCGGGAGGGATCGGGTTTTCGGAGCCGTTGTACCGCGCGCACAAATTGCTGCTGGCGAAAACGCGTGAACTGATTGCGGGTTGCGGTTGCGAGTCCGGCTGCCCTTCGTGCGTTGGACCAGCGGGCGATTTGGCACCGCGCGCCAAAGAGGCGGCGCTGGCGATTTTAGGAAAGGTCTGCGGATAGATGGCCGCGTTGGACAAATTTGCGCGACTCGCGGCGCTCCGCCCTGCGCAAGGCACGACGGCGCTGCGCGACGACCAGTCGTCGCCAGAAGAATCTCCTTCTGCTGGTCTCGACGAATGTACGCTCGCCAAACTGCTGGGCGCAACGATTGTACGTACCAAGTACGGAAACCATCTGAGCATCCGTAACTGGTATGCGACTCCGGAATTTCCAGAGTTTCGACCGGCGGCGCTCGACCTGTTGTGCCGAACACAGGATGCGGCGCGAACGAAGAAGTGGCGCGCGGCAGCCGAAGATCCAGAGAAATGGCTTTTTCTGGACACCGAGACCACGGGACTCGCCGGCGGAACTGGGACGTATGCATTCCTGATCGGAATCGCGTGGTGGGATTCGGGAGGCTTGCAGCTCGAGCAGTTCATGATGCGCGATTTTTCGGAGGAGCACTCGGTGCTGCTGGAGCTTGCCGCAAGAATTGCGGAACGTCCAGTGCTGGTGACGTTTAACGGGAAAACATTCGACTGGCCGTTGCTCGAAAGTCGCTACCTGATGACGCGGTGCATACGGGTGCCGGAGCTCGCGGCGCATCTGGATTTGCTACATCCGGCACGAGCCGTGTGGAAGCTGCGGCTCGGTTCGGTGCGGCTGGTGGAGCTCGAGCGGCACGTGTTGGACGCGCCGCGGCTCGGGTGGCATCGCGAACACGACGTGCCGTCGTCGTTGATCCCACAATTTTATTTTGATTATTTGCGAGGGCGATCTGCGTTGCCGTTAGCGGGCGTGGTACGTCACAACGGAATGGACTTGCGCGGACTGGCGGCGCTGTTCGGAAAACTCAATTCCCTGCTGGATTGCCAGCAGCAGGAAGAAGCAGAAGGACTGGACTTGTTTGGATTGTCACGATACCTGGAGCGGCGCGGAGAGGCGGCCAAGGCTGAGTCAGCTTGCGTTGCGGCGCGCAACCGGGGATTGCCGCTTCCATTTGACGGGCACGCGCAGCGAGGTTTGGCGCGCATGGCCAAACGCAGGGGAGAACATGCTGCGGCAGCGGCAATTTGGGAAGTACTGCTCGAAGATGCCGAGTGCCGTTTGGCAGCATGCGAGGAACTGGCCGTCCATCACGAAAGGCGAACGAAAAACTTCAGTAAGGCGCTGGAGTATGCGCATGAAGCGCTGAAGGAACTGCGCGGAAAAAATAGCAGATCGAAATATGCGACGACTACAATCGGGCAGCAGCGGTGGATCGAGCGTTTGGCGAAGCGAGTGGCCCGTCTGGAGGCCCGGCGTGATGGAATGGCGAATCGGGACACCGCGCCCCTGTTGCGGCGCCGAGCAGGCGTTGCCGGCGAGTAGGCGCGCTGATTCAGCGCACCGTTGCTTCAATGACGTGCATTACGTTACTGACTGTCTTGGTTGGCGTGGCGCCCAATTTCTGATCCGGTTCCGGCACCGGTCCCAGATCGAGCTGCTTATTCAGCTCTACAAAAACGCCGCGCTCGCCGCCTTCCACAACGAGACAGTCCGTAGCCGAGCAGCGCAGAAAAACACCGCCTTCCGGAGTATCAAACGAGAAAAAATCCGGTCTGCGGAACAGACTCGTTCTCTGCTGATGCTTTTTCTCCAGCAATTCGGAGTACTGGCCGAAGAACCTGGCTGCGTGTACCTGACTTGAAAAATGAATGCGGGCAACGAGCAGCAGGCGCTTGGATTGCTGGTTTTCGTAAAGCTGATAGCGATCACCTTCCCAGGACGCGGCGAGCGGCTTGGCGCGCTGTTCATCAAGAAACTCTTTCAGGACCTCCAGCCATCCGAATTCGCCCATCAGGTTTTCGTCAATCTTCTTCCATTGCTTCCCAAGGTAACCGTCGATGGCTGGAAGTGTCACCGACTCCGGAACGTGGCCCGTCTTATAGAGTTTGGGATGCATGATTTGCTGCGTCGATGCAGGAGGATTCAGGAAAACCTTTCCTACCGCGCTCCAACCCGCAGGCTTCAGTGCGGCTGCCGTAAATGTCATGCCCGCGAAATACGGAAACACCAGCGTGTCCTTTATGAAGGGCGGCGCCTTTTGCAGTGACGGCGAACTACTCAGATCGCCCGTTAGAATGGAAGGATCGAACTCGGGCATATTGTTCAAGGATTTTCCAGTGCCGCGAAGAAGATAGTCCACCATGGCTGCCATGGCACTGCCTTCGAGGAACGCCTCACGTGCCAGCTCGGCATCGTCGTTCGGGCGCGCCGCTTTTAGCCACGACTCGATCTGAAAATGCTGGTCTTGTAACGCATGGGTTAGCTCATGAGCCATAACCATGCGCTGATCTTCAAGCGGTATCCAGTTGGCGATATAAAATTCATGTGCCTTCGGGTCGTAGAGACCGGCAATCTGCTCGGTAAGCAGATCGACCATGAAGGAGTCCAGGTCGAAATTCTTCGGCAGCAGGCCAAAGGCTTCGGCGGCTCTGGCGTCGGCGTAGCGTTTCGCGACGTCCTTGTCTTCGTTCATCTGGCGGATAACGTACGCGCGGATCTCCTCGCGAGAGCGAAGGGTCTTTTTCAGTGGCGTGCGGAGTGACAATCCTGTGATCTCGCTCATGTCGTGCAGGACTTCGTCCGCTGCTTGGGCGAAATCGGCCGGGGAGGAGTCCCCGGTGGCGGGAGCAACCGGCACGGAAGGCTGCTGAGCCGATAAACCCGGAAGGACAAGGAAGAGCATCGACAGAGCAAGGCGTTCCAGAATGGAAGGGTAACGTGGAAGGCCAGAGCAATTTATTTTCATTTTTTGAGAATAGCAGATTCTGTCGATCCGATAGTGCGACGGAGAGTGGTCACGAGATGCGGTTTTCAGAAGCACTTTTTGAGCGCATGGGAGCCCGGGAATCGGTAAGTTCGATTATTTTGTTCTGAAGCCTTAACAGGATGGTAATTGGAGTGTAGTCTGAGTGCACCGCAACCTCCATCTCGCCAGGGGGGTCCGTGCTACCAGGATTGCGATTACGCCAGGTTCGCGAACGGCTTGGGCTGACCTACCGTGATGTTGAGTCGGCCAGTTATGAACTCGCGTCGCGACGCGGCAGCTCCGATTTCATTCTGCATATCAGCCGTTTGGCGGACATCGAAAATCGGAACGTCGTGCCGGGCTTGCACAAATTTTATACTCTGGCTGTGATCTACCACCTGAATCCTCTCGAACTCTTCGGATGGTTCGATATCCCGATCGAGGAGTGCTTCGAGGACGGAATCAATTTTCAAGTTCCGCGAACCCACCTGGCCGCACCGCCAAGCGCGCTTCGAGTCCCGCTGCGATTTGATCCGGCATTCGACCCGCGACGCACGGATTTCCTTTCAAGGATGGTGGAGAGGTGGGGACACTTTGAAGGAGCGCTGACAACAGCCAGCGCGCGCCAATGTTACGGTTATGTGGGCTTGGCCGACCGGCGGATGGTGCCTCTCCTGCGTCCTGGAAGCTTGGTGCTCGTCGACACGGCAATACGGCATATCGAGAATGAAGACTGGAGTTGCGAACACGATCGCCCTATGTATCTTGTTGACGTTAGAGATGGTTACCGATGCGGATGGTTCCACCAGATTCCAGGCAGGCTGCTGATGCACCCTCACCCCCTCTCGAGGTGCGCGCCGGAATCCTGGAGCTTACCGGGCGAAGCAGAAGTCGTTGGAAAGGTGATCGGCGTGGTCACGCGCTTGAACGAGCCTTGGAACACTCCGCTTCAAGAATTTCAAGCAGAGCGCGTAAGTTCGAAAAGAAAAGCTCCCTGAGATAGTCCGGCGCATTTCCCGGCGGGAGAATACGATAGGACTCCAACTGACGCCAGTGCGAAACTGTCGATTCGAACGGCCCTGGCATTCCCCGGAGACACTCGCGCAGATCATCAGCCTGAACGGCTAGCGGCGTTTCCAGAATCCTCAGAAAAATTTCGCAATGGCAGCATTCGAGTGATTCCTGAATTGCGTATTGCGGGTACAGCGCTGCAAGGCCGGCGTGTTCGTATGTGCCGGAGGACAGATCACGCAGGGAAGCGATGTAGATCAGGCGCCCGAAGGTATTGGGAATGACCGCCAACGTGGTGGCCGTGAAGTCACCGACGACGGACTTGTTCCTGAGGATCTGATCATCCATAAATCACGCCGAAGTGTTCCGCAATCGGAACGTTTCGCACCAAGGAAATCGCTTTTGCGAGGAAACGCAAAGGATCGCACCTGGAGGTGTTATCCATGCGTTTCAAAAAAATTGCCCTGGCTTCATGCTTCTCACTGCTTGTTGGGCCCATCGTAGTTCCGGTTAGCTCTTCAGTCAATCGCGATGCAAAAACAGACAGCACGACGCGGATGCAACTGGCAGATGGAATGCCGTTGCCTCCCCCTCACAAAGCATTGCTGTCAGCAGACGGCATGCCGCTGCCTCCACCGCACGGGAGCAAGACCGCTACGAACGTATGAGAATGCTCTAATCTTATTTACGGTGATGGCACCTGCCTCGATGGTTCGATTATCACAGGACAAGGGTATGTTTAGTGATCTTATTGAACTCACAACATGCTAAGATATGCTTGTGTTAGCTGAGCTGCCAGTATTCACTCTCGGACTATGGGGGTTGGCAACCCTGTTGACTCTCCTGCTGCTCGGACGGATGGTCGCGTTCGAGCAATACCGCGAATTTCCTTTGTTCTGCACATACCTGACGGTAAATCTTCTGCAAACTGCAATTGGAGTGCTTCTCTACCAGGGATACGGATTCACATCCTCTTTCAGCTACCAGATCGCGTGGACGACTCAGGCGTTCGTTGTAGCGGCTCGGGCACTTGCGGCCGCGGAGGTTTGCTATCTGGTTCTCGGGAAGTACAAAGGTGTGTGGGCGCTGGCCACGCGCATCTTAGGTTTCTGCGGACTGCTGGTTCTGGGCCTGGCGTTATATTTCGGAAGAAACGGTTATACGGTTGGAATTACCGCACTGGAAATTGCATTGGAAGCATGCATCGCGACGTGGGTCGCCGGACTCTTTTTGTTTGCGCGTTATTACGCCGTTCGAGTCTTGCCCGTGACGGGGTTACTAGGACTGGGGATAGGATTGCTCTCCTGTTTCAAGATTCTAAATGATCTGGTGCTTGAACGGTTCGCAAGACGCTACGGAGATGCCTGGAATCATGCCTCCTTGGGCGCGTTTGCAGGAATTTTGTTGATCTGGATCTGGGCACTCAGAAAGTCGAGTGTGGAGACAGTCCCGGAGCCGAGGCTGCGACCCTCAATGGTGTATGCCAGTTTGATTCCTCAGGTAAACCGGCAGCTCGCAGAGTTGAACGAACATCTGACGCAACTATGGAAACTGGAGTCGCCGAAATGATGAGCGCCGGATTCTTCATCATCGCAGTCATCTCGGCGCTCGGTCTAGCGGGTTTGCTCCTCTGGGCACTGCGAGGAGCGAGCCACCGGCGGACCAATGAGCCAGGATTGGCGGCGTTTGAAAACGCGCCGCACCACCTTCGAAATATGGCGCAAATTCACCAAGCGATGGACAGGGCTGATCTCCAATATGCCGCGCAGAAGGGTGGTCAACGCCTGGCCGACAGGCTTCGTCGCGAACGCAGGCAGGTGGCACTGCTGTACCTTGCCGCCATTCGGCGGGATTTTGAGCAGTCGTTGCGTGTGGCGCGTATTGTCGCCGTTCTGTCTCCCGAAGTATCAGGTTCACACGAATACGAAAGGCTGCGGCTCTCTGTGGTTTTCCGCATGCGCTTTTACGCGATAAAGCTTCGCTTGCATATGGGAACAGTTGCACAACCTCAAATCCTTACGCTAGGACAGATGGTGACGTCGCTGGCGCTGCAAATGGAGGAGACCATGGCTCGCCTGGGCGAGCGAGCGGCACTTGCGGCGGAATTGGCCCTTCAATCGGAACGGTAACGATGCCAGAGCTAGATTCGTGTTGCCGCGCGGCAAAAGATCTCGTCTTACTTCGAGGTAGTGCCGACCACCGGAACCGATTCACCATTTTGAGATTCATGGGTTGCGGCAATGGCCATGCAAGGAAGTTCTATCGTGAAGCAAGCGCCGCGTGGCGGAACGTTCGAGACACGAATCTGTCCGCCGTGCTCCGAGATGATCCCGTAACAAATGCTTAGGCCGAGGCCGGTGCCTTTCCCTACCGGTTTGGTCGTATAAAACGGATCGAAGACCTTGGACGGGTCCTTCACGCCGGACCCGCTGTCCACAAACTCGACGACAAATTTATCGGCTTCCTTGGCTGTACGGACCCACAAATCTCCCTGCCCGGAACCCTCAAGTATCGCATCGACCGCATTGTTCACGAGATTCAGAAAAACCTGCTGCAATTGGTGAGGATCGGCGGCAGCGAGCGGCAAGTCTTCAGCCAAATCCAGGTGCAGCCGAATGTTGCTCATACGGAGGTCATAATCGCGCAAGGCCAAAGTATCTTCCAAGACCTGATTCAAACGAACCGGGACACGTTCCGGCTTATGTTGCCGCGCAAAACTCAAAAGATTCTGTACGATGCGGTGTGTCCGTTGCGCCTGCTTGTAGAGTTTTTCGCTGTATTCGAGACCCTGTTGGCCCACCTGTCCGCATGAGGTCAGCAACTGGCTGTAACCGAGAATTGCGGTGAGCGGATTGTTCAGCTCATGTGCGACGCCAGAAATCAACTGGCCCACCGCGGCCATCTTTTCGCTGTGCAGCAACTGCTCTTGCGTGCGGCGAAGATCGTCATAGGCCTGGCGAGTCTGGTCATACAGTAGTGTTCTTTCAATCGCGCTCGAAATCTGGCTGCCAACCGCGATCAGCAAATTGACGTCGGCGGGAGAAAAATCCCGTTGCGAACGGCTTCCGACCACGAGACCGCCGATGACTTTATCTTTCGACCACAGAATAACCACATAGGAAGTGACGATCTGTTCCTGGCGTTGGATGTCCTTGAACATCTGCGGAAGTGGCAGCCCGTGGGTCGAAAGAAACGTGGCATGCACGGCTTTGATGTGTTGAAGAAGTTCGGGCTGCACTTTAGTTGGCGGGAAGTGGCGCGTGAATTCGGAACGGTGTCCCACCGCCGCGACCCTGCGCAGAACTTCGTTGGTCGAATCGAAAAGATAGAGTGAAGAAGCGTCCAGGCTAAACAGCTCGGACAATTGCCGTAGAGTGCGGTGCAAGGAATCACTCAAATCCAAGGATTCAGTAAGCGTGTTGGCGATGGAATTAAGGACCATCAACTCGCGATTTCGACGGCGGATTTCATGTTCAGCGCGTTTTCGCTCCGTAATATCGAGCAGGAATCCTTGGTAGGCCGTAACGTTCCCGGAAACGTCGCGGACCGCGTTCGAGGATTCCGTCACCGTGCGAATTTCGCCGTCTTTTCGCAGGATATCGAATTCGAAGTCCGAGACTGACCCATGATCGAAGAGCAATTTCTTGAGCCGTTCACGATCCGCCGGGTTTGCGTAAAGGGCCGCCGTATCACTTTTCACAAGCTCTTCGCGCGTGGAATAGCCGGCAATGCGCAAGAAAGCGTCGTTGAAGTCCAGAAAGTGTCCTTGCGGAGTCGTGATGAACACGCCTTCCTGAACGTTCGAAACCAGTGTGCGGTATTTTTCTTCCGCCCGTTTGCGATCCGAAATGTCCTTCAAGACGTGCACGGTGCCCATCTGGCGGCCCGCAGGATCTGCGAACACCGAGTTCGACGCCAGAAAATAGCCGGGCAGCCAGGGATCGGGATCGTCTCCTTCGCCCGCAACGCCCTCGCAATAGGGACATTGTTTGTACTGCACGTTCTTCTTCGGAAATAATTCCAACACGGAGCGCCCGACCCACGACTTGTTTTCGCGCCCGGCGAGATGGAGCATGCGCTGGTTGATGCGCAGCATACGGCCTTCCCTGTCGTGAACGAAGATCGGGTCGCCAATGGAGTCAAATGTGTAAGCCCATTGCCGCTGGACTTTGTCTACCTGTTCAAAGAGCAGTACGTTCTGCACGGTGAGGCCCAGCAAGTTGGCGATATTCTTTAGGTAATCGACTTCGTCGTCCTGAAGTTTCGAATCGTGTCCGGATCCGACCGCGAAAATTCCCAGTGGTGCATCTTTCCCACGCAGAACCAGGGAAAAAATTTCTTTCACACCGGTAGCAAGCATTCGATCGCGTTCCTGTTTGTCTGTTTCGTTGGCAACGTTCATCGTAGCGAATTCTTCTTTGAGGACTCTCTGCGCCCAGGAATCGCTCGCCGGAATCTCTTTTTCCTTGGCAAGATATGCTTCGTCGAAGCCCACTGCTGCGCGCACCACGAGTTTCGCCGAGCTTCCTTCTCCTTCGAGGAGCCGCACAATTCCGTGAGAAACCCCAAGACTGCCAACGACGTTAACGAGCACGAGATCCAAGACTTCGCGAACCGAAAGGGTCTGGGTGCTCGAAGCGGTAAGCAGGCTCAGTCGGCGAAGCTTGTCATTTAACTCGTCGGTGCGAGAGCGAGCCCTTTCCAGTACGAGCACCACCATGGCAATGCCTAGCGACACGGCGAGCAAATGGTCAAAGGCAAGCCGAAGAAGAAAGAGCGGACTCTCCGACCACAGTGGCCGGTCAATGCCGTGTAAACCGAGAAGTAAAAAAAGACCCGCTAGCAACCGGGCACCGTGGCCCTTGGCGCCCCCCGTGGAGTTCCAAAGAAACCAACCCGCCGACAGACTTGTACAGGCGAGGATCGTCGAGGTAACCCAATGAATATGTGCGGCGCCGACGACAAACCGCGACTCAACAAAATAGACCAGAACAACCAGCACGAATGAGCCAGACCAAAGAAATGAATAGCTCGTTCGTGCCTTCCCGACATAGCAAATCACTGCTCTCAGGAAGATAAAGTTCACGATTACGAGCAGTATCACGCGCGCCAGGCGCAATTGGGGAATAGACATCGCGACCTGCGTCAATTCAAAGGCGGCCTTTAGCGTGAGTAGAGTCCAGCCGGTGACCCAAATGGCCAGAAATCGAGTCGGATGGTCTTTGCGCAGCAGTACAAACAGAACAAGCAGGATTAGAAAGGCGGTTGCTTCAAAGAAGGCAACGGCAGAAGGGCCCTGATTTTCGAGCACGGTGCGCCGCCTCACAAGTAGAAACGCAGTAGCCGGAGAACCGGGGCCCTGTGAACCTTGCAAAAGCGCTCTAAGGCACCGGTATCTTGACTGGGGTCAAGCTAACACGCTGTTTTCTTAATGGGCAACGGTACTCCTGTGCTTGTGTGACCTCTCGTATAATGGGAACGGGAGCCTAGCAAAGTGCAAACCGATACCATCGAAAACATTCTGGTCGTCGACGACGAGGAGGCCATCCGTGAAGTTGTCTCCACGATGCTGGAGTCGAAAGGCTACCGCTGTACCGCGGTTAGCAATGGCCGCGCCGCACAGGATCAAGTGAAACGTACCACCCCGGATCTGGTTTTGAGCGACATGATCATGCCGGAGATGGACGGCATCAAGTTGCTCGACTGGCTTCGCCAATATGATCCAGAAGTGCCTGTGATCATGGTCACGGCCATTCACGATATCTCGACGGCACTCGAAGCGATTCGGCGCGGAGCCTACGACTACATCCTCAAACCGTTTGAAAAGGACCAGCTCTATCTGGGCGTGAATCGCGCATTGCAGCATCGCCGGCTGGTGGCGGAGAACCGCAATTATCAGCGCACACTGGAACAGCAAGTGGAAGAGCGTACGGCTAGGCTCACCGTCGCGCTGGCGCAACTCGAACAGTCCTACGACGACACGCTCGAAGCATTAGGCAGCGCATTGGACTTGAAGGACGCCGAAACCGAGGGCCATTGCCAGCGCGTGACGGCGTTCACCATTTCAATCGCCAGGACTGTGCCGGTGCCGAACGCATACTTACCGGTGTTGGCGCGTGCCGCTTTCCTGCATGACATCGGCAAGATGGGCGTTCCAGACAATGTCTTGCTGAAACCCGGCCCCCTCGACGATGCCGAGAAGGCGATCATGCGCAGGCACTGCCAGATCGGCTATGACATGTTGATTCGCATACCGTTCTTGCGCGATGCGGCGGAAATCGTGCTGGCTCATCAGGAGTTTTACGACGGGACAGGCTATCCACGTGGGTTAAAGGGCGAGCAGATCCCGCTTGGTGCCAGGATATTTTCGATTGCAGATAGTATGGACGCGATGATCAGTGACCGGCCGTATCGCAAGGCCTTGCCGATGTCGCACGCTCGCGAAGAAATCAAGCGCTGCGCTGGGACCCAGTTTGATCCCAAGGTTGTCGAGGTATTTTTATCGATCCCCGAAGAGCACTGGAAAGAGCTCCGCGAAAACCTGGGGTCACCTTTCCGTCTGGCTCACTTAAGAAACCTACAGTCCTGAGATCTCGCTTGCAATGCGATTCGGGCTTTGCGCCCGGCCCACCGTCCCGCCTGTCGTATACTGACCTATCGTTCGATGACGATGACCTCGACGCGCCAAGCCATGTCTGAATCCAAACCGATTCCACAAATGGATCTTGCGGCACAATATGCCGCGATTGGCGGTAAGATCCGCGAGGCAGTAACGCAAGTGCTCGCTTCGCAGCAATTTGTGCTTGGAAAGGAAGGAGCCGCTCTTGAACGCGAAATCGCAGAACTCTGCGGAGTACAGCATGGCATTGGAGTAGCTTCCGGGACCGACGCCTTGATCCTCGCGTTGCGCGCTGCCGGAGTGGCTGCCGCCGACGAAGTTATTCTTCCTCCGTTCACATTTGTCGCGACAGGGAGCGCAGTGAGCGCATTGGGTGCGAAGCCGGTCTTTGCGGACATCGACTCAGAGACATTCAATGTGCATCCCGACGAAATCTCCAAACGAGTTACGCCTCGCACCCGCGCAATTATCGTTGTTCATCTGTACGGTCTGGCGGCAGACATGGATCCGATACGTGATACGGCGAGGCGTCATGGCATACCTGTCGTTGAAGACAATGCGCAAGCGATCGGGGCACGTTACAAGGGCACTCCTACCGGCGCTTTAGGCGATATTGATTGCGTCAGTTTTTATCCAACAAAGAATTTAGGCGCTTACGGCGACGCCGGAATGATTGTTACAGACTCCAGCGAAATCAACGGAAGGCTCCGCACGCTCAGGAATCACGGGCAGGCTTCGCGTTACAGCAGCGTGGAGCCGGGTTGGAACAGCAGACTGGACGAAATTCAAGCCGCAATATTACGGGTTAAGCTTCGTTACCTGGCGGATTGGGAACGCGCTCGACGCGCACACGCGGCTCACTACTCAAAACTATTGGCTTCGGTAGGCGAGGTGAAAACGCCCCAGACGCCTGAAGGCTACGAACATGTATTTCATCAATATACGATTCGCGTGCCACGCAGAAATGCGCTGCAGAAATATTTAAGCGATCGGACGATCGGCAACGCTGTCTACTATCCTGTTCCGCTCCACCTGCAACCGATTTACGCCAGCCTTGGACATGGTCCAGGGGCGTTTCCCGAAGCCGAGCGCGCAGCGAACGAGGTCCTGTCGCTTCCCATGTTCCCTGAGTTGCAAGGAGATCAAATCGAGCGTGTCGCCAAAGCTGTCGCAGGGTTTTTCGCGGGCTAAATCGCGAACGCGGACTCGAGAGCAATTACCTTGCGCTGACCGCTTACTGTCCGAAGTAAAGCAGCGCAAACAGAAACAGCCACAATCCATCCATGAAGTGCCAGTAATAGGAAGTAACTTCGGCGGCCGCGAATCGGCTGACCCGCGCCGTTTCGAATTTGCGCAATCCCACATAGAGCAACGCGCAAATTCCGCCGACCAGGTGCGCCGCGTGAAGCGCGGTGAACACGTAAAAGAAACTGCTGGCCAGCCGCGACGTCATGTAGACGCCCTGCGCAGCCAATTGCCGCCAGGCAATCACTTGCCCCACGACAAAAACCGCTCCAAGAAAAGTGGTCAGAGCCCACATCTGTTTGAATCCGCGCAGGCTGTCCACCTGCAGTTTGCGCCGTGCCATCTCAAGCGTTCCGCTGCTCGCCAACAGCACCACGGTATTCACCCAAAGAATCCAGGGCATTTGGATACCTGCCCAGCTGTGAAGATTGTCCACACGCAGAACGACAAATGCCGCGGTCAGCACCATGAAGAACATCAGAATGGAAAGCATCGCGAGAGCTATTGCCGTGGAATATTTCTTTGCGCTCGATCTGCGAGGCTCCGGATTGCGTTCCCCGCCGCTGTTTCCGCCGTCACCGTTATCATCGCCATCGTCATCTCGCGAAGGTGGCTTGCCACCACCGCTGCCGCGGATGTCTTCGATGATGAGTTCGATGTCGTCCAAAACGGGTGTGCCCGGCATGAAACGGCCCTCACTTCTGCCTCAGCGAAATCTTGCCAATCGCTCAGGCGGGACGTGTTGCGGCAAAAAGTCTAAACCAGCCAGCGGCACCCCGTACAGATAGGCGCTACGGTATACTTCTGGAGGACAACCTCCAAAATCATCCAGAGGGATCGGCGTCGGCAAGAACCATTCGAGCGTCGTGGCGCGCCAGGGATTGCGTAGCTGCTTCTGCTCCTTGCGCAGCAGGCTCCAGAAAAAATTGTATAGGAAAACCGATTGCGCTGCGATCGTCACCATCGCAGCCGCGGTGATAAACGACCGCGCCGCGCCTGGACTTTGAGTGCCAGAAACCGCAATGCCGCCATTTCGCGCTCGACCGAGGAGCCCGAGCCAGTGCATAGGCATAAAGATGCAGTAAACGCCCGTGAAGGTTACCCAAAAATGGATTTTGCCCAGCGTTTCGTTCAAGCTCCGGCCATATAGTTTCGGAAACCAGAAGAAAAGCGCGCCGAGAATGGCGAACGTGGCAGCAACACCCATCACCAGATGAAAATGCCCGGTGACGAAATCGTCCGTGATTGCGGCGGCCGCAGCGTCACGTCGCACCAGAAACAAGCCCGATAGGCCGCCTGAGAGAAACAGCGAGACGAACCCGATCGCAAAAAGCATAGCCGCCGTCAGGCGAATTTCTCCAGCCCAAAGCGTGCCCAACCAGCTGGCGAGTAGCACGGAAGCCGGTACCCCGAGCGACGACGCGAGCAGCGAAAACACCAGCGGCGAGTAGGGATTCAATGCGCTTGAAAACATGTGAAATCCCCAGATGCAGAAACCGAACACTCCGACTGCGCAGAGAGCCAGCACTGAGGCGCGCTCCGCCCAGACCGGCCTCCGGGAGAAAGTCGCGACGAGGTGCGACACGATGCCGAAACACGGCAGCATTGCCACATAAACTTCAGCCTGCGCAAAAAACCAGAACCAGCGCTGCCAAATCGCGAAAAGCGAGACGCTCGAAGTCACGCTTGCCGCGAAAAACTGCGTTCCCAGAAACCAGTCCGAAAGCAAGAGCGCGCATGCCGCAAGCAGAATTCCAAAAATCAGCAGGCTCAGGACCGCTGTCACGTACCACGCCCAGACGGTGAGAGGCAGGCGCGTTAACGTCATGCCTTCGGTCCGAGCGTCAGTAACCGTGGCGCAGAAATTCACCGAAGACAGTATGGCTCCAACCGAAAAGCAAACAACGCTGAAGAGCCAGAGAGCCATTCCGGAGTGTATGGGCAAGAAAAACGAGGCAGAGACACCTAGCAACGAGACAAGCGTAAGCCAAAATGACAAGCCGCTCAGGAACGGAAGCGCCATCTCGTTTGCGCCGATCTGCAGGGGCAAAAAGAAATATCCAAAACCGAATTGCGGGGCGGCGGTGAGAACGAAGAAGACCATCAGTGACCCGTGAAGCACCGTCAGCGCCACGTATCGTTCACTCATCAATACAGCGCCGCTGTGCGCAATCTGCACGCGCATGACAACGGACAGCACCATGCCCAGCACTACGCAAAATAGCGCCAGCCATAAATAGCGAAGGCCTACTTGCTTGTGTCCGCAGGCAATCAAAACGGATCCTTTAACTCCAGGCAGCGGTCGTTTCAGCGGCTTGAGTCTACCTGAGATTTATCAGCCTGCAGACCCCAGCCGGAGCGCAGTAACTGAAGTAATCAAGGATGTCGCAAAAGGAGGAAATTGGTGCGGTGGAAAGGATTCGAACCTTCACGGTATTGCTACCGCCAGCCCCTCAAGCTGGTGCGTCTGCCAGTTCCGCCACCACCGCATAAACTCAATCGCTGCTTCTGCTTGCTGCTCGGTTCAGGCTCGCCGCTTGAGGTAGCGGTCGCCTTCTCCGGCTTCGATTGTCCTGCAATCTTGCGCAAAAGCAATCAAAACTGTGTCACTCATTTCGCGCGTCGCGAAATTTCTGCCCGGCAGCGATTACGGCTTCGGAGCCTGCGAAGCGGGCGGCGTGCTCCCCGGAGTTGTCGCAGGAGCCTTCTCTGGAGTCGGCGCAGGAGTTTGCGGCGGCGCCGGTTTCGTAGCTGGCTTCGCTCGATCGTAAATAACGGAGCTTCCCTGCCCAGCCGAACGATCCGACCGCAACGCCAAAGCCATCGCGCAGACCATGAACATCACTGCGCACCAGGTTGTCGCTTGGGAAAGTACGGTTGCAGCGCCACGCGGACCGAATGCCGTCTGGCTACCCGCACCACCGAACGCTCCTGCCAAGTCAGCCGCCTTGCCGCTCTGCAGCAATACCACGATGATCAGCACAAGGCAGTTCATTACGAAAAACGCGGGCAACACCCAGGAAAACCAGCGGTTATCTCCTAACCGCCAGCCCAGAACAATAATTCCAAACCCAATCAGGATCGCAACCGACCATTTCATCCAACCTGGCATTGCTTCTGCACCTCAAAGTTCTTCAAGATTCTGGCTTTTGCCGGACTAGTTGCAGTTAACGATCGCCGCAAATGACTTCGTGTCCAGACTCGCTCCGCCCACAAGAGCACCGTCGAGTTCCTGCTGCGCCATCAACCCCTGAATGTTGTCAGGCTTGACGCTGCCGCCGTAGAGAATCCGTATGCTGGCGGCCAACTCGTCGGAAAACTGGTCACTCGCACACCGCCGCAAGAACCCGTGAGCCGCAGCAGCGATTTCGGGCGTAGCCGTACGACCCGTCCCAATTGCCCACACTGGCTCGTAGGCTAATAGAATACGGGAGAACTCTTCGGGGGTCAACGCCCCAGGTCCGCCGATAAATTGCTGAGAAAGCACCTCTTGCGTCCTTCCCTCTTCGCGCTCGGCAAGCATCTCTCCCACGCAGACAATTGGGATAAGCCCGTCGGCAAGCGCGGCTCGTATTTTCTGAGCAACAGATCCGTCGGTCTCGCCAAAGTATTGGCGCCTCTCTGAATGTCCAATGATCACGAATTGGCACCCTGCCTCGGCAAGCATTCCGGCTGAAACCTCACCGGTGAACGCGCCCTCTTTCTGCCAGAAAAGATTCTGCCCGCTGATTGCGACGTTGCTGCCCTTTGCCGCTTCGACGGCCGCGGGTATCGATGTGAAGGGCGGCGCAACGACGATATCGCAGTGCGATGCGTCAGAAACGAGCGGCAAGAACGCCGCGAAAAACGCTCGTGTATCCGCCTGCGTCTTGTACATCTTCCAATTCCCTGCGATCACTCTGCGACGCCCACTGCCGCTTAGTGTGGCGGTCATCGGTTACTCAGCGCCTCGACGCCAGGCAATTTGCGTCCGCCGAGAAACTCGAGCGACGCGCCGCCTCCAGTAGAAATGTGCGAAATTTTTCCGGCTACACCGGACTGGTGCACTGCCGCCACAGAATCTCCTCCTCCGACGATTGACGTCGCGCCAGAATCGGTCGCGGTCGCCACGGCCTTCGCGATTTCAAGCGTGCCCTTGGCAAACGCCGGCATCTCAAACACCCCCATGGGCCCGTTCCAGACGATGGTTTTCGCCTTTGCAATTTCGGCTGCGTAAGCCTTGATCGTCTTGGGACCAATATCCAGGCCCATTTCATGTACCGGCGTCGCAGCGACGTCACCTGGTGTGGCGGGAGCGTCAGCTTTGAATTCTGGCGCTGTTACATGATCTGAAGGCAACAAGAATTTGAAGTTGCGGGCTTTTGCATCGGCAAGAATTTTCTTCGCCAAATCGATCTTGTCATTCTCGACGAGCGACTTCCCGATCGTCAGCCCTTCTGCTTTCAGAAATGTATAAGCCATGCCGCCGCCGATCAGCATCGCATCCGCAATCTTCATCAGGTTTTCGACGACTTCGATCTTGTCACTGACTTTCGCTCCGCCGAGAATCGCCACAAACGGCCGCGCGGGATTGCTCACTGCCTTGCCTAGGTACGCCAGTTCCTTTTCCATCAGCAATCCAGCGGCGGCTTGCCGAACAAATTTTGTGATTCCGAACACGGAAGCATGCGCGCGGTGCGCTGAGCCGAATGCATCGCAAACAAACACTCCATCACAGAGTGCCGCAAGCTGCTTCGCAAATGCCTCGTCGTTTTTCTCTTCTTCGGCATGAAAACGCACATTCTCCAGCAGCAGCACTTCACCGTCGCGCAATGCTTTGCTTTGCGCTTCAATCCCCGGCCCGACGCAGTCCAGTCCGAATACCACGGGCTTGACCAGCAACTCTTCCAATTTTCTCGCGGTTGGGTGCAGCGAATATTTCGGATCGGGACCGCCCTTAGGCCTGCCGAGATGCGATGCCAGCACCAGCCGGCCGCCCTTTTCGATGGCTAACTGCAGTGTCGGAAGCGTTTCGCGAATGCGTGTGTCGTCTGTCACCACGCCATCTTTCAGCGGCACATTGAAATCGACCCGCACGAAGACGCGCTTGCCTCGTAAATCCAGATCCTTGATTGTAAGTTTATTCATTTGGTTCCGATGAAGGTCGCGGCCAGCGGGCGGCCGAGATCGTAAAATCTCGGCACGCCGCCGCCGTCAATCACTTGCTTAGAATTTTGCCGCGATAAACTTGATCAAATCCCGGCAACGGCAGGAGTAGCCCCACTCGTTGTCGTACCAGGCTAAGACCTTGACGCACTTGTCGCCTACCACTTTTGTGTACTCCGAATCCACAATCGACGAATTCGAATTGCCTTTGAAGTCCGCGGAAACCAGTTCTTCTTCGGTGTACCCAAGAATTCCTTTCAGCGCACCATTCGCGGCGGCCTTCAACGCTGCGTTCACCGATTCCTTCGTCGCCGGCTTCTCCACAAACACTGTCAAGTCCACAACGCTCACATTCGGCGTAGGCACGCGCATCGAGTAGCCGTCGAGCTTGCCTTTCAAATCCGGCAGCACCAGGTGCAGTGCTTTCGCCGCTCCCGTGGAGCTCGGAATGATGCTAATCGCGGCAGCACGCGCGCGGCGCAAATCCTTGTGTGGCAGGTCAAGCAGCTTCTGATCGTTTGTGTACGAGTGAATGGTTGTCATCGTGCCACTGTGAATCCCAAATGTCTCGTGCAATACCTTGGCGACCGGCGCAAGACAGTTGGTCGTGCACGACGCGTTTGAAATCACATTGTGCTTCGCTGGATCATACGTCTGTTGATTCACACCGAGGACAAACGTCGCATCCGGGCCATCTGCCGGCGCGGAAATGATTACCTTCTTCACCGATCCACGCAAATGCGCCTTCGCCTGCTCTCCCTTTGTAAACAACCCCGTGGATTCCACAACGATGTCCGCGCCAACGCCCGACCAGTCGATCTGAGCGGGATCCTTTACCTTGAATACCTTAATCGCCTTCCCCTCAACCGAGATCGTGTCTTCGGTGTGCGTAATCGTGTGCGGCAGGTTGCCCAGAATCGAATCGTACTTCAGCAAATGCGCCAGCGTCTTTGAGTCCGTGATGTCGTTCACTGCTACGAACTGAATGTCCTTGTCATCGAGCGCCGTTCGAACGATGTTCCGCCCGATACGTCCAAAGCCATTGATTCCAACCTTGATCGGCATTCTTCCTCCAGAAAGTTTTTCAGCCTCGGGTTTCAGGGTTTGTACTTAGAAACCCTGAGTTAAAAGGCCGCAAATCAAAAACTCGTCGTTCGCGCTGCGGAGTTGTGAATCATTACTCGCGGGCAGAAAACGCGGCTCTCAAGAGCGGGCGGCATCGCCATGCGAACAGAAAATGCTATGGGCTGCCGCAATAAAAGTCAACGTGAGTTCGTTGCCCACAGACCATTTGAGTCGTAAAGATTTGCAGGCTTCGATGCTATCTTGCCTCCATGAAGGAGATTCCGAGAATTGTAGGAGTTATTGCCGATACCCACGGCCTGCTGCGCCCTGAAGCCACACAGGCGCTGCAAGGTTCCGACCTGATCATCCATGCAGGCGACGTCGGCAACCCAGACATTATCGCTCGACTCAAAACCATCGCCCCGCTATTCGTAGTCCGCGGTAACATCGACAGCGGCGCGTGGGCCAACGATCTTCCCGCGAATGAAGTCGTTCAATTTGGTCATTCCTCGATTTATATAATTCACGACCTGCATGATCTGACTCTCGATCCTGAAGCTGCAGATTTTAGCGCGGTAATCACGGGGCACACGCACCGCGCTCACGAGTATCGCAAAGGGAAGGTGCTATTCCTGAATCCGGGGAGCGCGGGCCCGAAACGATTCGACTTGCCCATCACACTTGCTCGTATGCACATAGAAAAAGAACCGTGGAGCGTAGAGTTCGTTCGACTCGCAGCACCTTAAGCAATTCCGTCCTTGACTTATGTTAATTTCATAGTAACATATTTATCTGCATATCCTAACGTCATCGAAAGAGGCGCCCGAGAATCGCATTTGAGATTCTTGTTCTTACACTCTCAGCTCGCTAACTTTTTAGTTTCTTTCCGTTGATGCTCTTCACGTTTCCATATTTCGACCGCTCTTTATTCTCATGAGCTTAGGGACAGCGAGGGGAGGGGCCTCTGCAAACTCTGGCTTCGCTACTGAGGGAATTGCTTGATGCTTGTTACTTTGTCACCCGTAAATCTCACAAACACGGTCCGGTCTGGAGGCGTTCCGTAAATCCAATCTTCAATTTCGTTTCCTTCGGAGTCGCGCTCACGGACCTTGTGTGCGGGTTTCCCGATCGCCGCCACCACCATCTCGCGATCCATACCTACCCTCGCAGTGCGTTCTTGAATCGCCTTCTTGATGTCGGTAGGTAACGTGTCAAACCACTGAACGGAGGCCGAACGCTGCTTCGCAAAATCCAGAAACGGTGAAAGCAGCTGTTTCAAATCTTCAGGCGACAAATCAGGAATCGACTTGTTGAACTCCAGAAATAGCGTACTTCCGGCACCAGGCTGCAAGCCTGGCGGCCCAACCTCCTGCGCTTCCGTCGTCGAACGCATGGTCGGTACGCCGCCGCCCATGCCAATCTGAACATGATCCAAAAAGCGCCGCTTGCCTCTGCCGCCGCCATTCACATCCACAACAATCGTGTGGTCGCGAAATTCCAGCTTCGTAATCTGCACCTGTTCCCCTGCGTGGACCGCTGCACCGTGCGTTGCTACCGCCCTTTGCAGCAGCTCCTGATTGAGCGGCTTCTCCACGTAAAGAAGAAAGCCTTCTTTTCCGGCTGGCAAAGATTTTGCCGCCTTGGCAAATTCACCCGAAACGTACCGTATCAGCTCCAACTTTGAGCTTTCCTGTAAGCTCGCCTTCTTTGCACCGTGTTGTGTGGGTGTTTGGCCCTGAGACTCGCCATCCATCGTTGAGGAAAACAGCGGTAACTCTTCATTGTAAAAGCTAGGAGTCAGCGCAGGGTCGCCCGTACGAAGGTTCATCGCCCGCGGAATGTCCGCGTCGGCCAGCAGCAGGATGCTCAGTAATACGGCAAAGGAGTTCATGGTACCCAAGCGGCCTCAGGGCCGGCCACAGTCATATTCTACGACGCCTCAATCCGATTGAATAGATGCCTGACGGCTTGAAACCCTTGCCGCTCCAGGACTCAAGAAACGGTTACTTGCACGCCAGACCGGTCGATCCGCATCGGCAGAATCTGCCCCCCTGCGTCCGCGACTGCCTTCTCGACCGCCCCGCGCGATCCAGGCTCGATCAACATGACCACGCAGCCGCCTCCGCCCGCGCCGCACACTTTTCCAGAGAGCGCTCCCTTTTTTCTCGCACCCTCGATAATGCGGTCAATGGTCTTCGTAGAAATCGTCGGCAGGTTTTTCTTGCGGAAGCCCCACTCCTCGCGCATCAGACGGCCCGTTTCCTTCCAATCCGCCTTTTCCAGCGACACGCGCATCGCCTGCGCGATCTCGGCAATCTGCTCCAGGTTTGCTTGCACCTTCCGTTTTCCATCGATGTGCGCTTTGAAAACTTCCCAATTGTTGATTCCGGATTGCCGCGGCTTTCCCGTGTAACACAACACAAGCCGCTGCTCCAGCTCGCTTACGTCGAGCCGCAGCTCCACCCGGCGCTCTCCGCCCGGAGGCAGCTCAATCGCCGCCGCGCCGCCGAATGCGGGTGGATAATGATCTTGCGTGCCGGTCGGAACGCGAATCACGATTCCTTCCGCATCGCGGCTGATATGAATCCAGTCCACTTTGCTCTTCCCTGCCGAGGTAAATCTGTCCAGCGCCGCGCAGATCGCCACTGCCATGGCGCTAGAACCCCCAATGCCGGCACCTGCAGGAGCTTCTGAATCCGTGGTCAACGTGAAGCCATTCTCCGGCGCAAAAAATTTTGCGATTTCCGCCAGCAACGGCAGGTTATATCGCCTCGCCTTCACCATCGCCGCGAAAGAAGCAAAGCCCTCTTCGCGCTTCGTATCGCGGGAAATCAATTGGATCTTCTCGTCGCCTACGTCTTGCGTTTCAATCACGCAGGAGGCATAGCGTGTTATCGCCACATTAATCGTCAACGCTCCGGGATGAAAAAGATACAGTGGCCAGATATCCAGCGTGCCGCCTGCCAGATCCACGCGCGTGGGTGCCTTGGATTCAATCCGCAACGTCGTTCCTCGCTGTACTTGATGGTAGGTGAATGGAGCGATGCCAGAATAACGCGGAGACCACGCCAGATGGTCGCTAATTCAGCGGGCAGTGTTCCGGTTCTAAACAAACGGCACTCACCGGAGGTTAAGAAGCCCGCTATTCCTTTTCAGAGTTCACCGCGCGCGGACGGAACATCAGGTGCTGACGCACTTCGTGCTTCACTTGCGCCGGATTCGGCTCAAAACAGCGCCGGCACCGCGCTTCGTACGCGCCACCCGCGCCCACGACGATCAGTTCGTCGCTTTCCACCAGGCGTTGCGTATGCACTGCAGGATTGCCGCAGCGCACGCAAATTGCCAACAGCTTTGTAATCTCTTCCGCGATGGCCAGCAGCCGCGGCATCGGCTCGAAGGGCCGCCCGCGGTAGTCCGTATCCAGCCCGGCCACAATCACGCGCTTGCCCAGATTCGCCAGCTTGGTGCAAACATCCAAAACTTCCTCGCCCAAAAATTGCGCTTCGTCAATTCCCACCACTTCTGTTCGAGGCTGAATCTTTTCCAGGATTTCCGACGCCTTCATAACCGTGTCCGATGTAATTCCTAATCCCGAATGCGAAACGATTTCGTTCGCCGCATACCGCGCGTCAATCGCCGGCTTGAAGATCTGCACACGCTGCCGCGCAATCTCGGCACGCCTCAGGCGGCGAATCAATTCCTCGCTTTTCCCCGAAAACATCGGCCCAACCACAACTTCGATCCAGCCCATGTTCCCCTTGACGATATCCACACTCGCTCCTTCCTGATTGCCTATCCAGCGACCACGGTTCTGCGATACATCGGCTGATTAAAAAACGGTGCGAATGCGGCGATCAATGCGACGCGAAATGCTTCCTGCCGCGTAATTTTGTTCCCGCTCAGTACGCCCCACGCGCCTTGCGCATCGCGAATCCCCGCTTCTCCCGCGAATTGATCGATTGCGATCGATAATTCCGTGCCGCGCACGAAAACTTCTTCCGCAAGCGCCTCGGGTAACTCTACCGCGCCCGATCTTCCAAAATGCCCGCGCGTCCCATCACTCACATACGCCCAGCTTTCCAGAAACACACGCCGCTCGCCATCCTCTATTACAGCGAGCCCGCCCTCGAGCCCGACAAAATAATTCCAAAGCTTCGCTTCTCGCTTCGCAACTTGCTGAAGCCATTCGGCCCTCTGCCGCGCCCCGCGCATGGACTCTTCGCAGCTTAGCGGCGTGTGATTCACTCCGCTTTCAACTTCCACGCCCACAATCTCAATCGACGTTTCCGCAGCCAGGAGATCCGACATTCCATCCACGGCCTCGCGCACTGCCGCAAGTTTCGGTTTTCGGGTGCTCCCGACGGCGATGATTAGTTCGCTCACAACGTCCATTCGCTCCACGCGATTGTAACGGCCACTTCACGCAATGAACAGGCGGAATTCCAACGCCTGAGGAAAACTCGGACTGTTAGGAAATCGCCGTGCATAAACGTCAAAAGATCACTATTATTCCGTGCGGCCGCCCGGTGTGGCCGCAAACAGTAATCGACGACGCTGTTTTTCATCGGGATTTCGAGTCCCCTTTTGGAGCGCAAATGTCCAGGTCCGTGTCATTTACCAAGACTCTGCTCGCGGCAACCCTTCTTTCCATTCTCTCACTTCCGCTGCTCGCTCAGACCTCGCCCCAGACTCCCGATATACCGCAAAAGTTTGAAACTCCCACTTCGTCATATGACTATGAAAAGCGCAACGTCATGATTCCCATGCGCGATGGCGTCAAGCTCTTTACCGTCATTGTCGTGCCTAAGCGCGCGCACAACGCTCCCATTCTCTTTACGCGCACGCCGTATGATGCCGCTGGGCGCGCCGCCCGATCTGATTCTCCCAATATGCTTTCCACATTGCCCCAAGGCGACGAAGTCTTTGTCGCCGATGGCTACATTCGCGTTTTCCAGGACATCCGCGGCAAATACGGATCGGAGGGCGAGTACTTCATGACGCGTCCGCTCCGTGGCCCTTTGAACTCTTCCTTGACCGACGAATCCACAGACGCTTACGACACCATCGAATGGCTTGTGAAAAACGTGCCGGAATCCAACCGCAAGGTCGGTATGCTCGGAAGCTCGTATGAAGGCTTCACCGTGGTCATGGCGCTCGTGAATCCGCACCCAGCTCTCAAAGTCGCGGCTCCGGAGAGTCCCATGGTCGATGGCTGGATGGGCGACGACTGGTTCCACTTTGGCGCCTTCCGCCAACCAAATCTTGATTATTTCACCGGGCAATCTGCCGCGCGAACCCACGGCTCATCCATAGTCCGTCGCGGCTATGAAGATTACGACAATTTTCTCCGTGCGGGTTCCGCGGGTGACTTCGCCAAAGCCGCCGGCCTCGATCAAATTCCCTGGTGGCGAAAGACTACCGAGCACGCCGCATACGATTCGTTCTGGCAGGAACAAGCACTCGATAAAACGATGGCCGCTCAGCCTCTGAAAGTCCCCACCATGTGGCTGCAAGGAATTTGGGACCAGGAGGACATGTGGGGCGCGATCCACAGTTACCTCGCCGTCGAGCCGAAAGATCGCGACAATGACATGAACTATCTCGTGATGGGTCCGTGGCGCCACAGCGGCGTGAACTACGATGGCAGTTCGCTTGGCCGGCTCAAGTGGGACGGCGACACCGCCCTGCAATTTCGCCGCGATGTCCTGAAACCGTTTTTCGATCAATATCTAAAAGACGGCGCGTCGAAAGCCGATACTCCACCGGTATTCATTTACAACACAGGCGAAAATCACTGGGACCGCTTCAAGTCTTGGCCGCTCGCTTGCGACTCCGGCTGCCCCAACAAAATGAAGCCGCTCTATCTCGCGTCCGGCTTTTCTCTCTCTTTTGCCGCGCCTGCCGACACACGTGGCACAGGCTTCGATGAATACATCTCCGATCCCACGAAGCCCGTTCCCTTCTACCCTCGCCCCATTCGCTTTGCCGACGGCGACTCGTGGGGCCGCTGGCTCGTCATGGACCAGCGCAGCGCCGCCGATCGTCCCGACGTTCTCGTTTACGCGACGCCGCCGCTGACCGAACCTCTTCGCATCAGCGGAGCGCCCGTCGTCAATCTCGTCGCTTCCACCAGTGGTTCCGACAGCGACTGGGTCGTCAAACTCATCGATGTTTTTCCGGACGAAGTGCCAAGCCAGCCGGAAATGGGAGGCTACCAGCTCGCAATTGGAATGGACATTTTCCGCGGCAGGTATCGCGAAGGATTTGCGACTCCAAAGGCGCTCGCGCCCAACGCACCGCTGACCTACAAATTCATTTTACCAACGGCGAACCACGTCTTTCTGCCCGGTCACCGCATCATGGTGCAAATTCAGTCGAGCTGGTTCCCGCTTTATGATCGCAACCCGCAAACATTTGTCCCCAACATTTTTTTTGCTCGTCCTGAAGACTATGTCAAAGCCACCCAACGCGTGTACCACACAAAAAGCGAAGCCAGTTTCATCGACTTGCCCGTCGTTCCAGCACGCTAATCTCGCCCGGTCGCGAAGAACAATTTTCGTGGGCCACGAACTGCGGGCCGATTAAATCTACAGCGACATACGGATTGATGGGACTTTTGAACGCATTTTAGGCTGATTTTTGCGCAGGATAGCCGTGCGCGCAAATCGGAATTCCGAGACGCAACAAGGCCGTGGCTTCATCTGCGATGCTTGAGCGGAACATAAGCGCCATTTCGATACGGCTCCTGCACTTGCTCACTTCTATGCTTCCGCCCACGGTTCTCACAGCGGACGGAGTGTCTGTCCGCTACAAAGAAGGCGTCTCCCACGGTTTTCTCGTGCTGCGGACCTCAGATGGAAAGCCTGTCGCCGATGGTGAGTCTACACAGGTTGCACAAGGCGACCGCGTTACAAGCCACTTATGGTTCATATTTAAGGACGGCTCATCGTACGATCAGACTACGGTCTTCTCTCAGCGTGGCACGTTTCGCCTCTTGCGCGATCACGTCGTTCAACAAGGGCCGTCTTTCAAACTTCGGATGGAGACATCGATTGATGCATCCAAAGGCGAGGTCACGGTTCGCTATACGGACGATCATAACCAGGAGAAAGTGACGACCGAGCATCTCGAACTGCCGACCGATCTGGCCAACGGAATATTGTTCACGCTCCTGAAAAATGTTCAGCCGGAAGCTCCCAAGACAACCGTTTCCTATGTTGCAGCCATGCCAAAGCCGCGCATTGTCAACCGGGAAATCGTTCCAAAGGCCAGAAACGCTTCTCCATTGGCAGCCACACTCACAAGGCCCTACTCTACGCAATCAAGGTGAAAATCGGTGGTGTCGCTGGTGCAATCGCCACGATCACCCGAAAGCAACCACCGGATACTCAAGCATGGATACTCACAGGGGAAGCTCCCGCGTTCGCGAGATCGGATGGACCCTTCTCTGGCGATGGTCCCCTTTTGCGGATGGAACTTGCCATTCCCGCCGTATGGCCGGACAGCGGGCCTTCGCGAAAAGTTCAATAATGCTGTACGAGTTAGCGTTTAATCAAAAAGGTCAGGAACTCCAGATCTGTTTTGATTTAATTGCAAAACGCGAAGTCGGGCGGCGACTTGATACTGTTGAGCGGCCTATCCGGAATCGAACCAATGAAATAGTCGCCTTTGCTGTGACGGCTAGAAGCGGACAACGATCTGCGCCTGGAGAGTCCTGGGTGTCAGGAAATGCGTGCCCGAAAAACTCGAAAGAAAATTGTACAGGGCGACTTTGTTGAGCAGGTTCACCACGGTTACCTTCCCCCCTAAGGAGTAGTTGTCTTTCTTCCATATGCTGTCAGCACCCAGGGCAATGTCGAAAACATTGCGGGGCCTGATGCGGGATGGATTGGTATCGGCGTTGTAGGTTCCGGGAGGAACAATGTGAATAAGAGTGGCGCCATAGCGAGGTGACGCGCACGCTCGCAGTGGCTGATCCACCGTGGCAAAGACGTCGCCACAAAACAAGCCAACCTGCTGCTGCTCATCACCCGTCAGGGTCAGTGCAGTCGCATAGTCAGGAACACCGACGACCACCAATCCACTGTCATACCGCCAAGTAAGACCAGTCCACAGTCCCTTCATCGCGCTCTGCGAAAACTGATACTGAAGGTTTGTGGTCTGCTGGAATCCCTGATCGTGGTCCGGACGGGCCACCGGAGCATACGCTGTACCAAAATTGATCCCGCCAATTTCTGGACTGAATAGGCGCGATCGGCTGTGTCCCAAAACGGTGAAGGCGCTGACGCCATGCATGTTTTTGAGCGTAACTCGCGCAAGAGCACCATCAATCTTCGATTTCCGAAACTGGATGGGAAAGTTGAGCGGAGTATTCAGGATGGTGTTGAAATCGTACGCACCGCCGGTGAACTTCCAGAAGTATTCTGTCTGGACGCTGAGTTTGGAGCCAAGCTGTTGTTCGAGTCCGACGTTGAACTGATTGCGCCGGGCCGGAGTGAGAGGCTGAACGCTCGTCGCCCCTAGCGAGCCATTCGCGAGGCCTCCGGCTCCGGTTGCGCTGGAGAGTATGAGGTTCTCGTTGTACGGCGTCAGAAATATTCTGGCATACGAAACGTGAAGCACCGTGCCAGTAGAGCGTAGCTGATACGCTATGCCGGTACGCGGCTGAATACCGGAGCCATTGCTTAAACCTGCGTAGTGGTCATAACGCAGGCCGAAATTCAGGTGGAACTGGCCGAACTTGATGCTGTCCTGAAGATATGCGCTCTCCTCGTAGATTGTTGTAGCGCCGCGAAATTGGAAAAGAGACCCTCCGCGAGTAAGGTCAAACGGCAACAGAGCAGGCTGGTAAGAAGTGTTTTCGGCGTAGCCTGCCGCGCCGCATTGGCTGGAAGAGGTGAATGAAGGATCGCCGACCGGAGCACCGCTTGCGTCCACGCAAGGAGAATTAAAGGCCGCATCCGTCAGACCGGTGCGAAAGGCTTCAGAGAGTGGAGTGACTTGCAGCTGTACTCCGCCCTTCGCAGTGTGCCGGCCACGGGAAAACGCGAGGTCGCTTCGCAGGCCGGTACTCGTCAGCCGTCTTGATTGCGAGAGCGTCGCCGGCTGATCGGCGAACAACTGAGCCGAGGGAAAGTAATTCACACGGTCTTGGCGCACCCATGTATTGGCTGTGAGCAGCAGCGCCGGACTCAAGACACGGGAGAATGCCAGCCCTACGTTAAGGCTTGTCATGTGCTGCCGCTGATCCTGTCCTGCCGCCTGTTGATCGTACGTATTCGGGACCTGAAACCAGGAGCGGGCGGCGGACGCGTTCAAATGGAACGAGGTTGCATCGCTGGGTCGCCAGTCAAAGCGATCAAAGACATTCTCAGCATTGCCACGCGCATGGAGAGGCTGCAATTCCGGCGCATCCAAGAAACGGTGGCTGCCCACTCCGTCAAGCGCCACGAAATTCCCAAAGGTTCTGGAGCCGGAAGCAAGTGTGATACCGGCCGTAGGCGTTTCAAACGATCCGTAGCCCATGGAAATGGTGCCGCTGGACTTTCCGGCGTCTAAGCCCGAGCGAGTAGTTGCTGCCACAATTAGACTGGTCTTGTCGCCAAATTCGGCGGGAGGAGCGCCTTGGAGTGTCCGCATTTCCTCAATTGTGCTCGCGGAGATCTGGTTCGAAAAAATCCGGCTCTGCTGGTCCGAAATGGGCTGCCCATCGATGTTGAAGGATGTCTCGGCGTGTTCGCCGAGAGGGTGGAACACCCCATTCGAATCTGCCGCGACGCCCGGCGTGGTCAGAGTCAATATGGAACTCAACGCGGCATTCACACTCTCGCTGGGCAAATTACGAAGAAGCCCTGAGCTCACCTGTGTTTGAGCGACGTTCAGAGAGCTTACGTCGGCAGACCCTTCCGCTATGGTGACTTGTTCAGCGACGGCTTCGAGGCTCAGAGAGATCGCCAGGTGGACGAATTCCCCTGCATGCACAATTACTTTTTGCTGATTCGTTCGAAAGCCGCGGGCGTGAACGGTGAGTTCATATTCGCCCGGTTCGAGAGAACGGAAGCAAAACTGTCCGCCTGAATCCGTCGTCGCATCAAGCCGAGTATTGGCTGCGCTCAATTCTAGAGTGGCGACTACGAATGCCCCGGTCTGATCTTGAACGATCCCGCAGACGCTACGAGCTGTTCCTGCCTGCGACGGCAGGGCGGAAAATAGCATCAGGGAAATGGCGGCAATTGCAGTAAAGCTCATGTCTTTCAAATCTCGGCACATATTAACCTAGATTAATACAATATGTAAATCACAATTAATCCCCTGGCTCATCCGGGCCGAGACAAATAAGTCGTAAATGGCGGCAAAGCCAGTGAAAAATGTTGGGGGAACAACGTTGGAGCAGCAACAAGGATGGCGCGAAACTCATGAGCACACCGAAGCGACGACTCATGTTGAATTGAGACTCTCCGCCTCGTAAGCAGATGATCATTTGGCCGAGGATGGGTTTCGGTTTAGGTCGAGCCCCACGTACCTACAGCATGAAAGAGGTTAGGGTTTTCTTGTCGATGTGATGAGTGGTATCGTAGGGCCCTCAAGAAAGTCTGATAGCACGAAGCTAGATCGTGGATCACTTCGCCCCCAATTTCGCGTTCCCCAAGTTTCTGAGCCACCACTTCGCGACAGTGCGATTTCTCTATCGCTCCGTGTGCTTGTTGTTTTTCGCCGGGCTCATGGGCGGAGCGGTAGCGGCTGCCGATGTTCGGAGTTCGCACGCTGCTTCGCCAGGACCTAACCTGTCATTTTCGGTCGCTGACTTTGACGGAGATTCTAAGCCCGACCTAGCCAGTATTCAGACTGGAAAGAGCGATTTAAGCCGCGCGGCCTATTGGATTCAGCTTCAGCTAAGCACTGCCGGGCGACAAACGTTTCAGATCGTCGCGCCGACAGGCGGCCTTCAAATCGCCTTACGCGATGTCAATGGTGACCAGGCTCTCGATTTGGTACTCACAACATGGCTTGGGCGGCCCGTGGCGATTCTTCTCAATGACGGCCACGGGAATTTTTCGCGAGTAGAACCGACCGTCTTTCCGGAAGCATTCCAAGAATCCGATACAAGCTGGAGTTCCACTACTGACCATGCAATAGGTGCCGTTGGCATCCCCCCACAATCGCGGGAAGACATCTGTTCGGAAAGAAACCTCTTCGTGCACTTGCGGTCACAGGCCCGTTTCGCAGCTCCTTCGGATTCGCGATTTGCCGTCGGCCCTTTTTTGACTTCCCACTTCGGCCGCGCACCTCCCTTCGAAGTTTCTCACTCCTAAGCTGAACATTCGGCGAATTGACGAATAACCGCCCAGAAGGCGGATTTTCCGCCCTTTCTCTAACTGTTCAAAACAACAATTCTGCAGTTGTCGTCGAGCGCGACTCGGTTCGACGCAATTTATCCGAACATCAGTATCGCGGAGCGCAGTCTCGATAGCCTTCGGGAGGTTTCATGCGGTGTTTCTTGAGTCGTCTAAGTCTTGCCATTCCGCTGATAGTGGGGCTTGCAGGGACGGCATTGTGTCAACAAGTTCTGACGTGGCAACAAGTGAAGGACAGGTTTGAAGCTGCGAATCCCTCTCTGCAAGCTGGACAGATTGAAATTGACGAATCTCGCGCAGTGGAAATCACTGCTCACCTCCGTCCAAATCCAAATCTGGGACTTAACGTTGACCAGATCAATCCGTTCAGCGGAGGCCCCGCGCACAGCACGGCCGGGAGCCTGTTGACGGTGGCAGCCGTCAACTATTTGCACGAACGGCAGCGCAAACGAGAACTCCGACTGGAAAGCGCCCAGAAAGCGACAGGGATTACCGTTTCCGGTCAGGCCGACCTGGAGAGGACCCTCATTTTTACGCTGCGGACGGCTTTCATACAGACGCTACAAGAAAAGGCAATTCTCGACCTCGCCAAGGAGAATCTTACTTATTACGATAATGTGCTGGACGTAAATCGCGAACGCTACAAAGCTGGCGCGATTGCTCGGGTGGATTTGGACCGCCTGGAACTGCAACGCGTTCAATACGAATCCGACTTACAAACAGCGCAAGTGAATCTGCGCACCGCGAAAATCCAAGTCCTGGCACTTCTGAACGACCGGACCCCGGTGGATCAATTCGACGTGACGGGCCGGTTCGACTTCTCCACGCAAATCGTTCCACTCGACGATGTTCGCCAGATGGCGCTCGATACACGGCCCGACCTGAAGGCCTCGGTGCAATCCGTGGACAAAGCCAAGACCGACCACCGGCTCGCGATCGCCAACGGTTCGACCGATCCGACGTTCGGCTTCGACGCCGGTCGTAATCCGCCCATCGACCAGTACGTTGGGTTCAGCGTGAGCATTCCGCTTCGCCTTTTCGACCGCAATCAGGGAGAGAAAAGGCGCACTGAACTGGATATCAGACGCAACGAAAAACTCTTGGAGGCAACACGAGCGCAGGTCTTTAGCGACGTGGACTCCGCTTACGCCACCGTGACGAGCACCGTGAAGCTTCTCCAGCCTTACAAGGACCGCTACCTGCAGCAAGCTTCGCGAGTGCGCGACACCATTGCTTTTTCATACGGACATGGCGCTGCGTCTCTGCTGGATTTTCTGAATGCGCAAGCCGACTACCGGAGCGTGCAAGCCAATTATCTGAACTTGGTTGCTTCTTACTTGGATGCAGCGAACCAGTTGAATCTCGCCGTAGGCCGTGAGGTTCTCCAATGAAAAGTGTAGGCACTGAATTTCCGTTCCTGCTTCTTGCTTGTTGCTTGTGTTTGGCCGGATGTGGAGACCGCAAAGGAGATCTCAAAGCAGAGGCACCGCCGCCGGCATCAGTCGAGCACGAGCAAGACGTGAATGTTGTGCGGGTGGATCATGCGGAGCAATTCCCGCTGGCAATTGCAGCGGCGCACGAGGCCACATCCCAATTGGTCGTGACGGGAACAGTTAACCCAGATGTCTCCCGAAGCGTGCCGGTCATTTCGATCGCCACGGGCCGCGTGGTGGAGATTCACGCGCGGCTTGGCGACACCGTGAAAAAGGGCCAGGTCCTGATGCGTGTGCAAAGCGCAGACATGTCGGCAGCAATTTCGGACTATCGAAAAGCTGTGGCCGACGAGCAATTGGCGCGTACGCAGTTGGAGCGCTCGAAGCTGCTGTACGACAAGGGCGCAGTCTCCCTGAACGAGCTGCAGGTGGCGCAGGACATCGAAGACAAGGCCAAAGTTGATGTAGAGAACACCACGGAAGGGCTTCGCGTTCTTGGCGCCGACATCGATCATCCGGCGGCGATTGTCGAAGTTCGCGCTCCAGTTTCGGGTGTGATTACCGACCAGCAGGTTACCAATGCTGCGGGAGTGGCCGGCCTAGGCTCGCCCAATCCGTTTACGATCTCGGACCTGAGTTACGTCTGGATTCTTTGCGACGTGTACGAGAATGATCTTGCCAAAGTACATGTTGGCGAAACAGCCGAAATCCGTCTGAACGCCTTTCCCAACCAAGCATTTACTGGCCGTATCAGCAACGTCCTTCCTATCCTCGATCCAACGATTCGCACTGCCAAGGTACGCATTGAGGTGCGCAATCCCGGAATGATGCGCGTGGGTATGTTCGTCACTGCGACGTTCCACGGTCACAAAAAGGAAACGCATACCGTTGTTCCGGCTTCGGCCATTTTGCACCTGCACGATCGTGATTGGGTCTACGTCCCGGACGGCGAAAAGAAGTTCCGCCGGGTAAGCGTGGTTGCTGGTATATCCCTGCCAAACCACTCACAAGAGATCGTCTCCGGGGTACAACCCGGTCAGCGAGTCGTTTCCAATGCGCTCGTTCTGCAAAGCACGGTGGAGCAGTAAATGAATACGTTTGTGCGAAGTGTGAGGGTCACGCGATGATTCGCGCATTCGTCGATTACGCGCTTAACAACCGGTTCATTGTGGTGGTTGTCGCCGCGCTTCTCCTGGTGTGGGGTGCGATCGCGTTTCACAACCTACCTGTCGAAGCCTACCCGGACGTCGCGAATAACTACGTTCAGGTCATCACGCAATGGCCGGGCCACGCCGCGGAAGAGATCGAACAGCAAGTCACGATTCCCGTTGAAATCCAAATGAACGGAATCCCGCATCTGCAGCACCTGCGGTCCGTGTCCATCTTTGGACTGTCCAGCGTGATGCTTATTTTCGACGATCAATCCATCAATGATTGGAACCGCCAAAAGGTGCTGGAAAGACTGGCGCAAGTACAGTTGCCGAGCGGCCTGCAGCCGCAAATGGGCACCGACTGGAGCCCCGTTGGCCAGATCTACTTCTACCATTTAATGAGCAAAAACCCGAAGTACGACGTGATGGAGTTGAAAGCACTGGAGGACTGGGTTTTGGAGAAACAGTTCAAATCAGTGCCCAACGTCGTGGATGTTTCAAGCCTGGGTGGCATGACGCGCGAATACCAGGTGCGCGTCGATCCCAGCAAGCTCATCGCCTACGGTCTCAGCGTTGGTCAATTAGAGACTCAGCTCGCAAACAACAACGTAAATGCGGGCGGCAGCTTCATTGAATCGGGGCTGCAGCAGCTGAACGTGCGCGCTGTGGGTCTGATCGGCACCGTCGAGGACATAGGAGATACGGTCATCCACGCCAAGAACGGGACCGCACTCAGTATTCGAGACGTAGCTGCGGTGGAGCAAGGGCCAAAAATTCGCCTGGGAAAAAATGGAAAATCCATTCACCGGGCCGACGGCAAGGTGATCGATTACGACGATGTGGTCGAGGGCATCGTGCTTCTCCGCAAGGGTGCGAATGCCGATGAAACGCTCGCAGCCATACACGAGAAGGTGAAGGAACTCAACGAGCACATCCTTCCACCTGGTGTAAAGGTCGTCCCAATGCTGGACCGCAGCGACCTGCTGCATCTTACGACGCACACGGTGCTCCACAACCTAACCGAGGGAATTGTACTCGTTCTGGTGATCTTGTTTCTCTTCCTCGGGAATTTTCGTGGAGCCATCATCGTCGCGTTGACGATTCCGTTCGCGCTGCTCTTCGCCGCAATCTGCCTGGACCTGAACAGCATTCCCGCGAATCTCCTTTCTCTCGGCGCTTTGGATTTTGGAATGGTCGTTGACGGATCGGTCGTCATCATCGAGAACATTGTCCGCCACTTTGGTCTCACGACAGATACGCGGAAGACTGCTCTCCAGCGAATTCGAGATGCGGTCACCGAAGTGATTCGGCCCGTGTTCTTTGCGCGTGCAATCATCATTGCGGCCTATCTGCCGATCTTCACTTTAGAAAGCGTTGAAGGCCGTCTCTTTAAGCCCATGGCCTGGACTGTTTGCTTTGCCCTGCTGGGAGGGCTGATTTTCTCGCTCATTATCGCTCCCGTTCTCGCGGCGTTTCATTTCAAAGCTGGCGTGCAGGAGTGGCGCAATCCCGGCATGGAATTTCTGAAAACCAAATATCGAGCAGGCGTCCAATGGGCGGTCGAACATCCGACGATCACGGTGGGGACAGGCGCTTTTGCGGTTATCGCGACAGCAGCTTTGATGGCGAGCGGTGTGGTGGGCTCGGAATTTCTGCCGCACCTTGATGAAGGAGCCGTGTGGGTGCGCGGCACACTGGCGCCGAGCACCGGCCCCGGCGAAGGAATTCGAGTTGCCGATCAAGCCCGATTGATCCTGGCTTCGTTTCCCGAGGCCACTGTGGTCAGCAGCCAAGTCGGACGGCCGGACGACGGAACGGATACGACCGGTTTCTTTAACACGGAATACTTCGTCGACCTCAAGCCGAAGGAGGAGTGGAGACCTGTCTTTCACGAGGACAAAGAACGGCTGATCGCCGCGATGAATCGCGAACTCGAAAAGATTCCTGGCGTTCTCTGGAACTTTTCCCAGCCGATCGAAGACAACATGGAGGAGGCAGTCAGCGGGGTAAAGGGCGAACTGGCCATAAAGCTTTATGGAGATGACCTTCAGGTTCTCGAAGCAAAGGGCGACGAAGTTGTCGAAGTCATGCGCCGCATCCCGGGAGTCGAGGACTTGGGTTTATTCCGAGTGTTGGGACAACCCAACTTGAATATCGCGGTCGAGCGCCGGCGAGCAGCTCGCTTTGGAATCAACGTTGCCGACGTGCAAGACGCCGTGGAAACCGCGGTTGGCGGAAAAGCGGTGAGTCAAGTCCTGCAGGGGGAACAACGCTTCGACCTGGTTGTCCGCTATCAGGCGAGTTACCGCGACAGCGCAGACGCTATCGCAAACATTCGCATTCTGTCCCCTTCCGGAGAACGTGTCGCGCTCTCGCAGCTTGCAAGAATTGAAGCTCACGATGGCGCTTCGGAAATCTATCGCGAAGCAAATTCGCGCTATGTAGCCATCAAGTACAGCGTCCGGGGTCGGGACCTTGGCGGCGCAGTCGAAGAGGCAATGAAGTTGGTTGCCGAGAAGGTGAAGCTCCCGCCGGGTTATCACGTTGACTGGGCTGGCGAGTATGCGAGCCAAAAGCGCTCGCAGAGGCGTCTGATGGTTGTCCTCCCCATCACGCTCTTTGTCATCTACGTGATCCTCTACGCGATGTTCAAGTCCAGCAAGTGGGCCCTTCTCATCCTCGGCAACGTCGCAGTGGCGCCTCTCGGAGGCATTCTCGCGCTGCTCCTTACGGGCACGCACTTCAGTGTTTCGTCAGGCGTTGGAGTTCTGGCGCTGTTTGGTGTGTCGGTCGAGACCGGCGTGATCATGTTGGAATACATCAACCAAATTCGCGGTCACGGGCTTCCTGTGGAAGCAGCTGCCATTGAAGGGGCGGTGCTTCGACTACGCCCCATGATGATGACGATGCTAGTCGCATCACTGGGCCTGCTTCCTGCCGCACTGTCCCACGGGATCGGTTCGGATTCACAGCGGCCCTTCGCCATCGTCATTGTCGGTGGACTCGTCGCCGCCCTCCTGCTGAGTGTTTTCCTTCTGCCGACGCTCTACGTTTTGACCGCAGGACCGAAGGACAAACTGCCGCAGCCTTCATCGGACTTTGCGGAGGGTCTATGAGCGAAAGTTCTAGACCGGTAGCATTGACTGCCAGCCGTTGCGGGCCATTGCAATCCGCCGCTGGCGTGGTCCTCGCAACCATCTTCGCCGTTCTTGTCGCAGCACCTGGAACAATCAAAGCAGATGGTCAACAATACACCGTCGTCGCACGGGTCGACGTCAGGAGTGCAGGACTAATCTCGCGTGACATCGTTATGAAAGTCGAAAATGTGAGCGTGCCCGCGACGGCGATCAATGCCAGTCCTGATATCGCGCGAAACATTGCCATTGTGATGGACGCCGGTCCGGACCAAGCGAGAGTCCTGCCAAAAGAGAAGGATCTGGCAATCGCCCTGATAAATGAGCTGTCCGATGCGGGTACGAGTTTCACTATCGCTAGCGTAGGTACTTCGTCGAAAATGCAGGCAACAACGCTTGATCGATCCGTCGCCATCGAGCACATTCGCGAAATTACGGAAGATAACAGAGAGAAAACGAATGTCCCCATTTATGATGCGCTTGGCTCAGCGATTCGACAAATCTCCGCCACTCCCGGACTGCGTGTCGTCATATTCATAGGCGAAGGGAATGACGGAGGGAGCAAGATGCGTTATGCGGAGCTACGTGGTCTGGCGGAGTCAAATCATATTGCCTGCTTTGCCTCGCTCGTTGCGGACCACAGTCTGCGTGGTGCAAAGAGCATCCTTCGATATGGAAGGAGCTTACGGGAGCTCACCGGCGATACCGCTGGCATATTTTTAGAGAACCAAAAGACACCAAAGGCCAGTCGACGACTAAGAGAGAGTGTAGGGGGTCTTCGTCTCATTACATTCGAGATCCCTTTTCGTGGGCCAGGGCGATACAAGATTTCAGTTTCGTCGCCGCGGGGCAGGAGGTTGCGAGCGCAAAAGGCCATTGCCATTCCATAGAGGATGCAGTAGCAAGCTGTCTATCTGTCGGTTAAGTACGGAATCTGTTATCGGTCAAATTCTAAAATTACAAGAAATAATAAGTCGTTCGAATTTCCCTAAGCCGCCCGTTTCGGAGT
>Ga0207646_10000403_pt1 | contig 57913 bp, 40 predicted proteins | sample KBSK5502metaG_FD_184343 | JGI IMG/M metagenome (GOLD analysis project Ga0207646, IMG submission 184343) | Corn, switchgrass and miscanthus rhizosphere microbial communities from Kellogg Biological Station, Michigan, USA - KBS K5-50-2 metaG... | ecosystem: Host-associated > Plants > Roots >... | reverse complement strand
ACCGTGGTTTCACCCGCCGTCGTTCCTTTCTTTGGCAGCGCTGCGGCCACGGCGGCGAACCGGCGCTTGCTGACTACGCAAATCGCCGGGTTGGCGCGCCGGCGTGGTCTGACCCGTCCCATCCTCTGGATCGCAATTCCCACTGCGGTGGAGATTGTTGGCCGCCTGGACGAATCGCTGGTCATCTATCACGTTTCAGACAAGTACGACGCGAACACCATGGATCATGCGACTGACCCCGCCTTCATTCGTGCGCTTCATGAACGCGCGATTGATGCCGCGGGTTTGATTTTCTATTCCAGCCGCAAACTTCTGTCGGAAGCCACGCGTGGATTGGAACGTTCGCATCTGCTTGAGCAGGCAGTCGATTTCGACCATTGGTCACGGGTGAGCGCTGGCGACCTCCGGGTCCCTGATGAAGTTGAAGGCATTCCTCACCCGCGCATCGGGTACTTCGGTGCGATTGAGCCCTGGCTGATCGATCAGGAGTTAATCAAGCAAGCGTCTCGCGAACGTCCCAAATGGCACTGGGTGTTTATCGGAAATAAATCACGGGGTTTGGAAATCGAGGATCTGCCGAACGTTCATTTTCTGCCGCCAGTTTCTTATGAGGAATTGCCCAACTACGCCGCCGGATTCGACGTCTGCGTCTTGCCCTGGAACACCGAGGTTTCTTTCACCAGTTACGGTTCCGCAATCAAAGTCCGCGAATATCTGGCTTCCGGTAAACCCGTAGTCATTTCTCCTTTGCCTGAGTACGAGTCGATGAGCAGGGTGCTGAGAATTGGGCGGACGCGCGAGCAGTTTGTGGGATTAGTCGAAGAAGCTTTGCGGGAAGAGGGAACTGATCTTGCGCGAGCGCGCCAGAATGCGGTGCGAGAAGGAACGTGGGACGCGCGAGCTGAATGGGTTAGTAATTTGATCGAGCAGATCCTTAAAGAAAAACACAACGAGTAGCTGTATTCTTTTTCTCCCTTCTCCCTTTGGGAGAAGGGTCGGGGATGAGGGTTTTGTGCAAGCGATAACTATTTCTTATTTGTGCTCCCTCGGCCGCGAGTGGCATTCAGAGACAAAAACATCCATTGGGGTGAAAGCGGTGCTAAGCCCTCACCCTAACCCTCTCCCAGAGGGAGAGGGAAAGATTTCCAACGCACGCCACCGTCGCACCCACCAGCGCGAACAAAAAATAATCGACCGCCAGCACGTAGCGATACTCAGTGTGCACGATTGATTGCACGCAGAAAAAATAAGCAGGCACGACCAGGAGGATTATTAGGGCGGGCCAATGCTTCTTAATCACCAGCAGAATTAGACCAATAATTGCCAGTGGCAAGATGACCGCGGTCAGGAAGATTTTCTGTGCGCCGTGGACTAAAAATCGCGGATAACGGGTCCAGAGAAATCGCGATGGTCCGAGTTCAAAGAGTCTTATTGGGCCAATCTGCGCGACCGGATTTGGAGGAGTTGACGCTTCATTGCTGAATGCCAGACGCACTTGCTCATCACTCGTCACAACGAAGGGAAGCTGAATTTCATTCATAGGCGCGTCATCCGGCGGCCTGGTTTCCACGGTCTCTACGATTGAAGACGAATAGGTTTTTCCCGAGGCGCTTTTCACGCTGATTCGCATTCGCCCGCGTTCGATCTTGACCGGTATCGTAAAGACGTAATCGTTATTCTGCTTAACCGGGATCGGCGACGACAATAATTGCTCGCCATACTTCTCACTATCACCTGTAAGAAGAACGTTTACTCCATCGGGCAAAGAAATTGCGCTGGTGCGCAGAGACACCACTGCGCTCTTGAGGAGCTCGTCTGTCCGGGTGGTCCAGGTGGGGTCCAGCTTGTCAATTCCGTCCAGCGAATGACTCACGGGTGGATCGCCGGAAACCAGACGTGATCGCTCCAGTCTCACCATCGACGCGGCGCGGCGAGACATTACTCCGGCAAACCAGAATGGATGAGAGCGAATCACCGTGAAGCCGCGCGCCAGTCGTGCTCGTTCGCGTTCGACGCCATCGGGATTGAACAGCGTGCTGTAATAATCCGGGCGCTGAAACATTTCCGCTTCCTGCTTCATGATTCCCATGTCGGTTTTCGGAATGTTGAACCGGCCTTCGTGATCGTAATCGGCGATGCCTTCGAGCAAAGTTTGTCCCGCGCCCAGCGACAGGGGAATGAAGCGATGAAAGACGATCGCGTTTCGGATTGTCAGCGGCAGAATGATCAGCAGGGTTCCGCAAACCACCGCCAGCGGAAAACGCCAACGCCTTTCGCTCTTGAACAGAAGCAACACCGCGGCAGCGATGAAGAATGTGAGCAGCATGGCGTTCGCTCTCAGCCAGCAGGAAATTCCCAGAAGGACGCCGGCTGCTACAAAGTTGAGTAAACGCGGATTCTTGATTGCTCGCGCAACGCAATACACGGCGAGCAGGATCGGCAGCACTGCGAGCGAATCGGGCAAAAGCAGAACCGAGTTCCAGGCGAATTGCGGCGACAACGCGGCCAGCATTCCCGCGACGGCCGCCGCGCTGAATGGCAGCAACTCCGCCACGATAAAAAAGATGACCACTGCCGCCAGTGCATCGCAAATGATCTGCACCAATTGGACGGCGGTGTCTGATTCTCCGAACACCGAATAGACTATCGCTATCAGAATTGAGTATCCGGGAGGGTGACCGAGGGTGTTGAGATCGCTCAGAGGGGAAGTTGAACTAAGGAATGAAGCGATGCCGCCTTGCCTCAGTAGCTGGGCGACATGCTTGTAGTCGGCGCTGACAACGGTCTGTACTTTTCCTACTTCAAGACGTGTATCATGCCATGACAAAAGCCTGACGCCGAATGCGAGCAGGAAGATTGTGATTGCGAGGATGACCCGAATGCGAAGTAGCGGCGAACTAACGTCGGAGGAATGGCGATGGTGAAGGCTCATTCGGTTCTTTTCACTAGCCCGCATACTTCGTTTAGAGGCGGGCTACTGCCCGCCACATCGAACGATAAGCGTCAAGGCGAGCATTAGCCCGCCTCTAAACAAGTCGAGATCATTATAGGGCAGGAAACGGATCGAGTAACGAAATACAATGTGTGGGATTGCCGGACTAATTAGTCTCAACCCCGAATCGCAGATCGCCGCGATGATGAATGCCATTGAGCATCGCGGGCGCGACGATGAAGGTGTGTGGACTTCGTCCGCTGTTAATGTCGAAGGACAGCGCGTCTGCTTTGGTCACCGGCGACTGTCTATCATTGACACCAGCAGCGCCGGACATCAACCGATGCTTTCACATGATGGCCGCCTCGTCGTAATCCTGAACGGCGAGATCTATAACTATCGCGAACTGCGCGACCAACTCACCGGTAAAGGTCACAGTTTTCAAACACAGACGGACTCGGAAGTCTTACTCACGGCATGGTCCGAATGGGGTGAGGAGTCACTCAATCGTCTCAACGGCATGTTTGCCTTTGCGCTCTGGGACACTAAAGAGCAGACGCTGTTCCTCGCGCGCGATCGCGTCGGTATCAAACCGCTTTATTATGCCCAGTGTCAGAAGCCCGACCGTCAGGGAGGGCAACCTTCGCTAGCATTCGCCTCTGAGATCAAGTCAATTCTGGCCAGCGGCTTGATCAAAGCCGAACTCGACAAAGAAGCACTGCACCAGTTTCTAACTTTTCTCTGGGCGCCCGATCCGAACACGCTCTTTCGGGGAATCAAGACAGTTCCGCCGGGTCATCTCGCAAGATGGCGGAACAATGAACTCACTGTTCGCCAGTGGTGGGATATTTCGTTCGAACAGATCGAAGAAGGAAGAAGTGAAGCGTGGTGGCAGGAGCAAGTTCTGGAGACGCTCGACCGGGTGGTCAAACTCGAGATGGTTGCCGACGTGCCCCTGGGTTCGTTTCTGTCTGGAGGAGTCGATTCGTCGTCGATCGTGGCGATGATGAAGCGCCACAGCAACGGGCGGCCCATCGGAACTTACACAATTGGGATTGAAGCCGAAGACCTGCGTTACGACATTATTCCCGACGATGTCGAGTGGGCCCGGCGCGTCAATCATGAGCTTCAGACCGACTATCACGAGATCATGTTGAGGCCGCAAGTCGCGGAGCTGTTGCCGCAGCTTGTCTATCACATGGACGAGCCGCCGATCGACATGGCCATTCCCAGTTACCTGGTGTCGCGCGCGGCGCGGCAGTCAATGCGCGTTATGTTGTCAGGCATGGGTGGCGATGAAGTGTTTGCCGGCTATCCACGCCAAATGGCTATGAAGCTCGCCGGCGCATTCGATCCGGTGCCGCAAATGCTCCGGCGTCCGTTGATGAAGACAATCGCCCAGGTCTTGCCCGGCGGAATGCCAGGAAGACTGACTGCACCGCTTCGCAACGCCAAGAAATTCGCGCGCAGCGCGGCTCTGGATTTCGAGGATCGCTATCTCGGCTTTCAAACCTATTTCACTGATGAAGCAAAGTCGCGTCTTTATTCTGACGAGGCGCGCGAAGCGACGCGCGGCCTGGACGCATACGCGGCGCACCGCCGTTACTTTGGGCGAGTTAGGGACGCAGCCCCGCTGAATCAACTGCTCTACGTTGATCTGAAGACTTTTCTCCCTTGTCTCAATCTGATGACAACGGACAAGACTTCCATGGCCGCGAATCTTGAAGTGCGCGTGCCGTTTCTGAATCTGGAAATGCTGGAGCTGGCGGCGCGTATGCCGCCCGATTTGAAGTTACGTGGTCTGAAGAGAAAATATATTTTGAAGCGCGCAGCGGAAAAGCTTTTGCCGCGCGAACTCGTCTGGCGTAAGAAGGCCGGCTTTGGCGCGCCGATCCGTTCGTGGTTGCGTGGGCCGCTACGGCCTTTGGTCGATGATTTGTTGTCGGAAGAAACGATTAAGCGGCGGGGTCTTTTCCGGCCGGAAGAAGTGCGACGGATTATCGACGCGAATCTTTCGGGCAGAGAGGACTATAACCTGCAGGTGTTTCAGTTGCTGACTTTGGAGTTGTGGCAGCGGCAGTTTATTGATAGAGGAACTGAATAGCGCGACTACTCAAAGTTCGCCCGATCCTAAGCCGCCAGGAATCAGTTGGCGGCTCGGCCGCTTCGATGCGCGGCAAGTCTCCGACTTGCCGAGACGTTACCTACCTCGATCGAGCGGTCTTAGACCGCTTCAAGCGGGGAAGTCGCTTTCGGCAAGTCGAAGACTTGCCGCGCATCAGAAGGCACAGCCTTCGGGAGGTCTCAGATAACTCCCCCAGTCCACCGACAACCCTCCGCAAAAATCCCATAGCAAAAATCTGGGATTGCCAAGCAGCATAGAATGGTATGGCTTTGCCATTTCGATGCGCGGCAAGTCTTTGACTTGCCGAACGGTAGCCCCAATTTCCACGGTCTATGACCGTACTGAAATATGAGCCTTACTATTTCAATCGATCATCCGTGTCTCTACATAACGGCCGTTGCCAAAGATCGACTACCCGTCTTCCGCACAGACGCAATTAAGTCGGTTACCTGCGCTGCGATTAACGAAGCTCGAATCTCTTGCGGGTTCTTGCTGTTTGCATACGTGCTCATGTCAGATCACGTTCACTTGCTAACCGATAGCCCCTGCAAGCCATCCAAGGTGCTCCAGTTCATAAAGGGCATCGTCAGCCGTCGGGTCTTAGGCTATTTGAAGGAGAACAAGTATGAAACTTCGCTCAGAAAACTACAGCATGAGCACTGGAAGCGAAGTCACCGTTACTCACTCTGGCAACATGATTCGGACATCTTTAGGGTTACAAGTGAATCGATGTTTATGCAAAAGGTGAATTACATAAATCTCAATCCGGTGCGTGCTGAACTAGTTGAACAGGCGATAGATTATCGCTGGTCGAGCGCGAGGTTTTGGAACAAGTGTCCAAGCGAGGATGAGCCGTTACACGTTGATATCGACAAGATCGTTTGGCGGCGGTCTTAGACCGCCTAAAACATTTAAGGAAGTACCGTTCGGCAAGTCAAAGACTTGCCGCGCATCGAAATGGCGCAGCCTCATGTAGTCGACGTTCGTAGCTAACTTCTCTCACACTTCAACCGGCAATCCCGTCCGCAGTGAATCTCGAATTCGGAAAGTAACGCGGGTGGTCGTGGCCAGGTCCTCCAGCGAAATCGGCGACGGCTTTCCTTCCAGCACCATGTCGCAGACTGCGCGCACTTCATCCCTTTGCCCCTTGTCCTGCTCGCGGAGTTTAGTTTTGTTTTCGCGGCCGTTTTCGTAAGCGCTGGCGCTGCGAAAGTCTTCAATCACAAACGACTTGCCGGCTCCGAAAACTTCAATCCTTTCCTTTGGCAATGCGCTGTTGCCTTCCGCCAGATAGGCAATCGAGCCGTTGGAACCATCAGCCATACGGAGAGTAATAAAGACTGAATCTTCCGGAACGATGTCATGAGTTGGACTGCTAATTGATTCGGCAAAGACACGCGTCACCAGCGAGCCGGTAAGAAAATGCATCAAGTCGATGAAGTGACAGACCTCGCCGATGATGCGCCCGCCGCCTTCGCTCGGATGATGAGCCCAATGTCCTGGCGGAACACGTCCGGCGTTGACGCGATAGTTGATCGAAAGCGGCGTTTGTCTTTCGTTGAAAAACTCCCGCGCCGCGCCCGCCAACGGAGAGAAGCGCCGGTTGAAGCCAACCATCAATTGGCCTTCAGACTTCGACGCCGAAGCGATGACCGTGTCGAGTTCTTCATCGTTCAGAGCCAGTGGTTTCTCTACAAAGACATGACGTCCACCCTCGAGCGCGCGTTGTGCCAGCTCAGCATGAGAATCATGACGCGTGGCAATCACGACCAGATTGATCTCTTTGTCAGCTAACACTTCCTCCACTCCAGAAACACAAGAGCGGAAGCCGAATCTCTCGCCAACCTGGCGCGCGCTGACGCCCGATGCGGTGGCAACCGCGCGAAACTCAGCACCGGCAATCTTAAGATTCGGAAGCAGCATCGCCCGCGCATAGTTTCCGGCGCCGATTAGTCCGACGCGGACGGCCCTGGTGGTGGTCGTAGGCTTGGGCTTGGCTGCGAGTTGGATTCGCGGCTCCAATTCGCGGTCCAGGTCGTATTGCAAAACCACGCCGAGGTAAGGTTCATTCAATTCCCCGGTGATCAACTTATAGGCACGTTCTGTTTCGTCGAGACTGAAACGGTGCGAGATCAAAGGTTCAACATCGATGCGGCCTTCGGCGAGAAGATCGAGGAAGGCTTCGATATTGCGTCCTTCGGTCCAGCGTACATAGGCGAAAGGATAGTCGTGGCCCCGCTCTTCGTATTCCGGATCGTAGCGGCCCGGTCCGTACGACATTGAGATTCGAAAGGTGAGTTCGCGGTTGTAGTAAGGCTGGCGCGGAATGTTTAGTCCCACCGCGCCGACGGCGACGACTCGACCTTTGGCTCGTGAGATTTCTCCTGCCAGCTCAACCGGCTGATTGGATTCGCTGGCGGCGGTAATCAAAACTGCATCAGCGCCGCGACCGCGCGACCACGCCATCACGCGCTGTTTGGCATCGTCGTCAGGAGCACAGCCCTCGTCAGCTCCGAGTTGTTTGGCTAACAGGAACTTTTTCTCATCGAGATCAATCCCGAACACTCGACAACCGTGCGCCTTTAGCAGTTGTACGGTGAGCTGGCCAATCAAGCCCAGCCCGATCACTACGACCGTTTCGCCCAGAGTCAGTTCAGCCAGTCGCACTCCTTGCATTGCGATAGCGCCTAGAGTGCCGAACGCTGCGGCATCAAAGCCAACACTCTCAGGCAGCCGGACACAAAGATTCCGGGGAACAGACAAAACTTCTGCATGTGACGCGTAACCTACGCCGGCGCACGCGACCCGATCGCCGGGGCGAAAATTGGTCACACCCTCACCAACTTCAACTACCGTGCCTGCCGCGCTGTAGCCCAAAGCGACCAGCGAAGCGAGTTTCGAGCGAACCGCATCGAACGTACTCACAACGCCTTCATTCCTGGCCTTTTGAATCACCTGTTTGACCAGCGCAGGTTGCTGCACGGCTCTGCCAATCAGGCTCTTCTGGCCTGCCTCGACGGTCATTCGCTCCGTGCCCGCGCTAATGAGCGAAGCCGCGGTGCGCACGATCACAAACCCGGGACGAGCCACGGGTGCCGGCACATCCGTCACGGTTACCGTGCCGTTCTTGAGATTCTGAACAACTTGTTTCATTTACTAGTCAGTTTGGCGTGCGCCTTAGCCGCTGCTCTCTGCCGCGCGCTCCAAAGGCTCAGACTATCCCCGATCTTTGTTTCGGTAGTCAATTGCGATCGGCACGGCCCTCTATTTGCAGAGAATCTGAGAGCGTGATAACTGCCGCAGCTCGCGAGGTCAGGAAGGAAGGCTTGCAGTTAATGGTCGCCTCTAGATAAGGCTGTGCCTGCTGATGCGCGGCAAGTCTTTGACTTGCCGAAAGCCACCTTCCCCAATGGTTCAAGCGGTCTAAGACCGCTGGCTCAAGGTATGTAACGTCCCCGGCAAGTCTTTGACTTGCCGCGCATCAAAATGGCACAGCCATGACATTCTACGGTGCTTGGCAATCCCAGATTCAGGTTGCTTAGCGATCATGCCGACCATCTTTTGAGAGGCCGAGAAAGCCCTCAAAACCCAAATGGCACTGATTTTGTCCGACAATTTAATTGACAATCGAGCATGTCTTTTGTTAGTTATGCTTCGCTGTTTGCATCATCACCCGGTAAAAAGCGTCTAGAGTTCCAGATTTTGCCCAGGAAACTATTCTGTTCAGAGCCCGGGATTTTAATTTGAAGCTTGCAGTTTCGGCTTCAACCAGGCCTCATCGTTTTTGAGTAAAAACTTCGCAGTGGGAAATCAGAAAAAAGTAGGAGACTAAATATGTCGCAAAACTGGACTCCGCCGCCCGCCGGCGGGTCGGCAACTGTACCGAACTACCTGGTGCCGGCGATCATCTCGATATTTTGTTGCTGGCCGCTCGCTATTCCGGCGATCATTTTCGCAACGCAAGTTAACGGAAAAGTGGCAGCCGGTGATATGGCAGGAGCCGAGGACGCTTCCAAAAAGGCCAAGATGTTCAGCTTCATCGCCATTGGTTTGGGCGTGTTGGGTATTCTGATCTACATCGTTTGGATCGTTTTCATCGTGGGTCTGAGCGCAGCCACGAGTCGTTAATTCGATTAAGCAGTATAGGTCGGGCGCGCCGACTGGAGGCTTGGACTGTTCGTCTTAAAGTCCGATCACTCTTGTCGGCGAGCCCGTCTTCTCTAATATCTGTCGCGAACTCGGGTGAGATTTGATCCCGAACCGTGGCAATTTCTTTGGACACCTTCAAATAAGGATTCGGACATGCCTGTCTTTTGTACCAAGTGCGGCGCGCAGAATGATGATGGCATGCAGGCTTGCTCCCATTGTCAGGCAACTCTGCCGTTAGTCGGAGTCGGCTACCAGCCGGGGTATCAGGCGCAGGCCGATTACCAGACCGGATACCAACCGATCCAACCGCCGGCGCCGATGTACCAGGCGCAGAGCGGCCTGGACTGGCAGGCCAGAGGCGCTAACAAGAAAATCGCCGCCGGGATTTGCGGCATATTGGTTGGTACCTTTGGTGTTCACAAGTTTATTCTGGGATATCAAACCGAAGGCGTCATCATGCTTCTGGTGTCGCTTTTGTCATGTGGCACGCTGGCCATCGTTATGCAGATAATTGGAATTGTCGAAGGCATCATGTACCTCACCAAGTCCGACGAAGAATTTGTCCGTACGTATGTTGAAGGCCGGAAGGGTTGGTTCTAGCCGAATATCCGAGCGACAGAATCTGCAGGTTGATTTCGCCCCAGACAAACTTAGGAATTAAACTATTCCGCAGCCGCTGCTTTTTTTTGAGTGGGCTGCGGTTTTCAGATCATGACTAATTTTCATTTTGTTCATGTGACCGTCGATCGGAGTCGGCAACTGGCCCTTGCCGCCACTATTTGGCTGGGATTGGCCGCCGCGGGAGTTCTGCTCTTTGTCTTTAATCCAACCCGGGTGGGATTCTTCCCCAAGTGTCCTTTCCGCGCGGTGACGGGTTGGCAATGCCCGGGGTGCGGGTCGACGCGCGCCTTTCACCAACTGCTCCATCTCCATCCGATTGCGGCCTTCGAGTTGAACCCGTTGATGATCCTGACACTGCCTTTCATTGCTTACGGGTTGCTGGGATTCACTAAGAGCGCGCTCACAGGAAGACCCCACCGGCGAGTCTTTATTCCGCCGCTCTATCTGTGGCTGTGGCTCGGGCTGCTAATCTTTTTCTGGATCTTTCGCAACACGCCCTGGTATCCGTTCGTGTCTTGATGCTGTGTCGGAAGCCCGACCATAAGGGAGGGTCCCGTTAAGGGTGATCCCGAGACGAGAGTAAGCGTTACTTGCCCTCCCTGACGGTCGGGCTTCTGATACTCATTCCCGGCGATCGTGGGATTGAATCGAGACGAACGAAGACGCGGTTGAGTTTTTCTCTTTTGCGCGACGCACAAGGAGCGACACCGCGATCCCCACCAGCACCGCCAGGATCACTCCTCCGAAGAGCAGTTTCCCGAGGTCGTTGAAACCGCAATCATCGCAGTCCGAAAGCACTATCAAGGCATAGATCGAATCCTGAAACCCCGTTAGGATCACCGCGCCGATCGGCGAAGCGAGAATCAAGTCTAAAAGTTGGAACATGGCGAACCTCTCTTCAGTGTGGGTCTTAGACTGCGAGCTTAGACACCGGCCAGGTTGGTTTGTTCCGCGCGGAAGATGAGACGTCTTCCTCCGTCTGCCATTTACGATTGACGATTTACCATTTACGATTCAGGTATGAACTCTGATCCGGCAATCCGCATCGCGATGCTGCCTCGGGATACCAATTCGCAGGGCACGATTTTCGGGGGCGTCATCCTCAGTTACATCGACATGGCCGGCGCAATCGAAGCGCACCGGCACACGGGCATGGATCGCTTCGTGACCGTGGCCATGCGCGAAGTGATCTTTCACGCGCCCGTGTTCGTCGGCGACCTGGTTAGCTTCTATTCCGAGACGGTGAAAGTCGGCACCACCTCAATCACGGTGAGAGTCATAGTGGAAGCCGAGCGCTATGGCGGACCCACCGAGAGCGTGCGTGTGACGGCAGCTGAAGTGATTTACGTGGCCGTGGATAAAGAGCAGAAGAAGACGAAGATCGTGGTGAAGTGAGTCCGTGAAAGCGGGGCAGTAGCCCGCGCGTAAGCAAGGGCTTGTTCTTCTGAGCCCTCCCTCACGGTCGGGCTAGTGCCCTGCTTTCACCAGCGATGATAGGCAGGATGTCCGGGTTTGACGGCCACGAATGTTCCTCGGCAGGTCGCACAGACTTTATCGTGAGCGATCAATTCGCCTTCCACGATCGCGCGATCGCCGGTTGACTCAACCACACGCGCGCGCAACTCAACAGTCCTGTCCGTCGGCGTCGGGCGCAGCAGCTTGATCGCATAGTCAGCGGTAACGGTGCAAGGCGGACGATCTGATCCGACTTTCTTCATCAAGTGATACGCTGCCGTCCAGTTGCAGTGACAATCGAGCAGAGTGCCGATAATTCCGCCGCTTAACATTCCCGGGAATGCCTCCTGATAAGTCTCAGGTGTGAAGGTAGCCACAACTTCATCACCCTTTGGGAAGCTGCGAATGTGCAAACCCTTCTCATTCGCCGGGCCGCAACCAAAGCACTTCATGTTTGGCGCGTAAGTCTCCTGGATGCTTTTCTCAATCATTGTATTCAATGTCCAATGTCCAATCTCGAAAGTCCAATGTCGAATGTCCAAAGTCCAACGCCCTCAGGCTAGCTTTGCCTTTGGACGTTGGACATTGGACTTTGGACATTCCGGAGTTCTTCCCTTAGCTTGAACCTCTGCACTTTCCCGGTCGCAGTGTATGGCAACTCTGAAACGAAAAGATAACGGCGCGGCCGCTTGAATCGTGGTAGATCCTTTTCGCAAAGTGCTCGCAATTCTTCTTCAACTCCGCCGCCATCATCATTCGCCGTCACTACAAAAGCACAGACGCACGACAGGCCATTTTTGTCGAAGCCCTCTACCACTGCGCAAGCGCGCACGACTTCGCTTCTTATCAAAACGTTTTCGACTTCGATCGGCGAGACCCACCGGCCCGTAGGCTTGAAACAATCGTCACTGCGGCCCATGTGCCACCAAAAGCCGTCATCGTCCCTCCGATACAGATCGCCGGTGCGGACCCAGCCATCGACGAAAGTCTGCGCAGTGGTTTCCGGCCGCTGCCAGTAACTATTGGCCGCGCTCTCGCCGCGAATCCAAAGATTCCCCACTTCGCCGGTCTCGGTCGGAGTGCCTTCGTGATCAACCAGCCTTGCTTCGTAGCCGCGCAGAAGTTTGCCACTGCTGCCATACCGCAGGTCGCCCTCATGGTTGGACATGAACATGTGCAGCATTTCAGTCGAGCCGATGCCATCCAAAACTGCGACGCCGAAAGTTTTCTGCCAATCTTCACCCAGTTGGGCCGGCAAGGCTTCACCCGCCGAGACGCACAGCCGCAGGCTCGACGTGTCGAGCCGGTTGCCGTTGCGATGATGGTCCAGCAGCATGCGATAGACGACCGGCACGCCAAAAAAGATTGTCGGCCGAAGTTCCTGAAAGACGCGGGCAACGACGTCCGGCGCAGGTTTTTCACGACACAGAACGGTAGTGAAACCGTTGAGCAGCGGAAACGTGAAACTGTTTCCCAGCCCGTACGCAAACGGCAAGCGTGACGAAGAGAAGAGCCGATCACCCTGGCGCAGGCTTAACACTTCCGGGCAGAACGTTTCATTGGTGTAGAAAATATCCGCCTGGGTATGCACGGCGCCTTTGGCTTCACCGGTACTGCCGGATGTGTAGAGAATGAAAGCGTCCGCATCTTCGTTTCCGCGAATGGGAAATTCTGGACTGATCGGCCGGCGCTGAGCAGATTGAAGCAGCTGGGCGTTAATGCCGGACGTCGAAGGAGGAACGGGTTCCTGATTTCGGCTCACGACCAGAAGATGCTTCAAATCGTTTTCGGCATCGGCGCTGCGAAGCAATTCGTCTACGGCGCTCGCTTCGATGATTGCGGTAGAGGCGCCGCAATCTTTCAGAATGAAGTCTTGTTCTGACTGGCGCAGCGCCAGATTAATTGGCACTGCGATGGCTCCCAACGTAACTATGGCAACGAATGAGGCAATGAATTCGGGCGAATCATTCAGCAGGATTGCGACCCGGTCGCCAGTGACGATCCCCAACGCATGCAAAGCTTCGGCGGTTCGGACTGTTTCGCCGCGCAGCTCCGCGTACGTAAGCTCATGCTGCTCGTAAAGAACGGCTACCAGAGCGTTACGCTCAGGTGGATAGAGTCGATCGAAAAGGCTGACGGCGTTCATAACAAAATGGGCGCTGGATTTTGTAGCACAGACTTTAGTCTGTGAACCTCCCGGATGGCAACAAAACGTAAAACGCCTCGAACCATCACTGGACAGCATCGCGTCGTTTGAGAGTTGGCGCGGGCTGTGGTTTGATTACATTCATGCCCGTTTTAAAGAAACGCGACCATCAAACCGAATTCCGCCTGTTGCTGGAATCAGCCGAGCCCGTTGATCTGCCGCCCGCAGAGATTGCGGACAACGCCGTGCTGGCGCAGTTCGACAAGTTCAAGCCGTTCATTCCCGAATTGCTTGATGCTTTGCGCGCGGGCGGCCCGGTTGAGCCGGTGGCGGTAATGAATGACGGTTCGACGTTTGCGATTCACGGGACCACGCGAACGTTCTGGATCAAGCTCTGGCACTCAGCCGGTTCGGACCTGACCAGGATTGAACGCGTCCAGGTGATTAGTTGCCTGCCATCAACACGCGGAACGAACGTCGTGATCGGCGATAGTGACGACTGACCTGCGAGCAAATAAGATCTGTTTAGGGGCGGGCTGCTGCCCGCCTTTCTGATGATGAAAATAGAAATACCAGAGAGAGTTCTGAAGTTGGCGGACGCAGTTCGCGACGCCGGCGGGCGCGCGCTGCTGGTCGGCGGCTGTGTGCGCGACGAGTTAATGGGTAAGCAGCCAAAGGATTGGGACGTTGAAGTTTACGGAATTGAGCCACCAAAGCTGCGCGATCTTTTGGATCGAATCGGTGATGTCAATGTCGTCGGGGAAGCTTTCACCGTTTACAAACTCGGTGGCGATTTGGATGTGTCCCTGCCGCGCCGTGAGCGCAAGACCGGGCGCGGTCATCGCGCTTTTTTCATCGAAGGAGATCCCGCAATGAAGGTGTCGGAAGCCGCTTCCCGTCGGGACTTTACGATTAACGCGATTCTCGAAGACCCACTCTCTGGCGAGATTATTGATCCGTTTCACGGCCGCACGGACATTGAACGCGGGGTGCTCCGCGCCGTTTCGGCGGATACTTTTGTTGAGGACAGCCTGCGTGTACTGCGCGCGGCGCAGTTCGCGGCGCGATTCGAGTTCAGGGTCGAACCTGAAACCGCGACCCTTTGTCGAACTGTTGAGCTTTCGGATTTGCCTGCTGAGCGAATTTGGGGCGAGATGGAAAAGCTGCTGTTGCGTGCAAGTCATCCATCGATCGGACTGGGTTGGCTGCAAGCGTTGGGTGTTCTCGATCAACTCTTTCCCGAAATCAAGGCCCTCATCGATGTTCCTCAGGATCCTGAATGGCATCCAGAAGGAGATGTGTTTGTTCATACCCGGCTGGTGGTCGATCGCGCGCGTGAGCTCATTGATGATTTGCCTTACCCCAGGCAAGTCACCGTGATGCTCGCGGCATTGAGTCATGATTTCGGCAAGCCGGCGACGACCGAATTCGTCGATGGTCGTTTGCGTTCACGCGGGCACGAAGAGGCAGGTGTTGAGCCTACGCTCAGTTTTCTCGAGCGCCTTAACCTTCATACCCTCGACGGTTACGATGTGCGCGCGCAGGTGTTGGCCATAGTGCGCAACCATCTGAAGCCGGGTGAATACTATAAGAAACGCGACGAAGTCGGCGATGGCGCTTTTCGCCGTCTGGCAGGCAAGTGCGAACTCGATCTCTTGTATCGGGTCGCCAAGGCGGATTCGCTCGGCCGCAACGCCGATTGGGTTCCGCGCGAGAAATGGTTTGACTCCGTCGCTCAGGATTGGTTCATCACTCGCGCTCGCGAATTGGAAGTTCAGCAGCAAGCGCCTGAACCTATGCTGCTGGGCCGTCATCTTCTAGAGATGGGGCTGGAACCTGGGCCGCGCATCGGCGAGATCACGCGCGCTGTTTACGAGATGCAATTGGATGGACGGGTCCGGAATCTTGATGAGGGGAAGCAGGTTGCTAAGAAGATGAAATCCACAGATTACACAGATTACGCAGACGGAAAAATCAAGAGGTAAAAAACCGGAGAAGCTATGCAGTTATCGGGGCGGCCATCGAAGTGCACAAGTATCTTGGTTGCGGTTTTCTCGAGCCAGTCTATCAGGAGGCGCTTGCCTTGGAGTTCCGCCGGCGAAATATTCCTTTCCGCCGAGAGGTCCGCCTGGCCGTTCATTACAAGGAGCAGCTGCTGGAAGCGAACTATTGCGTCGACTTCATTTGTTTTGAGTCCGTAATTGTCGAATTGAAAGCCCTCGCCCGTATGAGCGGAACCGAGGAGGCGCAGGTGATTAATTATCTTAAAGCGCCAGGTTTTGAAGTAGGGCTATTACTCAATTTCGGAACGCGTAGTCTTGAACATCGACGATTTATTTTTTCTAAATCTGTGAAATCTGCGTAATCTGCGGATTGTGTTAGAGTATCCAGAATGATTGATTTCGAACTTACTGAAGACCACGAAGCTCTGGTTCAAACCGTGCGCGAATTCGCGCAGAAGGAAGTTGCGCCCTACATAAAGGAATGGGACGAGAAGCAGGAATTCCACCGCGAAGTGTTTGAGAAGATGGCCGAGTTGAATCTGCTCGGCGTTTGTATTCCCGAAGAATACGGCGGCGCCGGCTTCGACTACATCTCGCTCGGTTTGGTCTGCGAAGAGCTGGAGGCAGTAGACACTTTCCTGCGGGTGGCGATGTCGGTCCACACCGGATTGAATTCACTCACGCTCTACGCCTGGGGAAGCGAAGAGCAGAAGCAGAAATATTTGTTGCCGCAGGCGAAAGGCGAGAAGCTGGCGACCTATGGACTGACTGAGCCGGGTGCCGGGTCGGATGTGGTCGGCGCGCGCTCAACCGCGCGGCGCGAGGGTGACGAATACGTTCTCAACGGCGAAAAGATGTGGATCAGTCTGGCGGACACGGCCGATAACTTCCTGTTCTTTTGCTGGACGGATGAAGAGAAAAAAAGAAAGCGCGATCATTCGGGCATGTCGTGCTTTATCGTAGAGCGCGGCATGAGGGGTTTCACCTCCGGAACGATTCACGGAAAACTCGGCATTCGTGCCGGGAACACCGGATATTTCAGCCTGCAGGACGTGCGCGTCCCGAAGGAAAATTTGATCGGTGAAGAAGGCGAAGGCTTCAAGATCGCGATGTTTGCCCTCGAGCAGGGAAGGTTCACCGTCGCCGCCGGCGCGACCGGAGTGATTCGCGCGTCGCGCGATGCTTCCGTGGCCTATGCGAATGAACGCGAGACCTTCGGCACCAAGATCGCGAATCATCAACTGGTGAAACAAAAGATTGCCAACATGGAAGCTGACTATCAGATGTGCCGTCTGCTTTGGCTCCGTGCCGGCTGGTTGAAAAATGCGGGCGAGCCGAACGGACGCGCTACCAGCCTGGCGAAATGGCAAGCCACCGTTCGTAGCGAGACGGCTGCGTCAATGGCGATCGAAGTTCACGGCGCAAATGGATATTCGAACGATTACCCGGTAGAGCGTTACCTGCGCAACTGCAAAGCCGCGGTCATCTACGAGGGCACACGCGACATCCATACGTTAATGCAGGCAGATTGGGCTTTGGGATTGAAGAGGGAAAAGCCCGCGCGGAGAGTTCTGCCGGCATGGAAGCCCGCCGAGTCGCGCGGCGCGGTCGCGCTCTAAAAGTTTTCTCAGAACAAACGTGGGTTAGGTGGCGGACGCTGATTGAAGCGGAGCGGTTTAATCCTTCTTCTCAACAGCTCTCTCAACCAGCAGTTCAATTTCGTCAAGCGTGAAAGGTTTGGTCACGTAGGCGAAAGCACCCAGGGCGAGGAGCGATTGGCTGTCCTCTTCGCTGCCTTTTCCGGAAATCAGAATTACTGGCGTGCCGGAGTCCCGCTCCTGAACTTGCTTCAACAACTCGACACCTGTCAGGCCCGGCATCGAGATGTCCGTTAAGACGGCGTCGTACTTTTCTACTTCCAGGTATTGCAGTGCCTCTTCCGCCATACTGGCCGTATGACACTCATATCTATCTGAGAGCAAATCGAAGAGTGTGCCTCGAATTGCGTCGTCGTCATCCACTATAAGTATTGGCATTACGCTACTTGTTAACACTAGCCGAATACAATACTAACTGAACTGTGGTCATTGTAGTCGATATTAGTTCGTTTGACCAATGAATTCTTTAGGAGAGATTGACGGGGCCAACCTGGTGTTTTGCCAAATACCTCAAATCGGGAACCCGGTGGCGAAGTATAGTTGCGCGCCGCGACGATGTTATCTGAAAAAGTGTTTGGGCGATTCGACGAAACTGTCTGAAAGCAACAGAAACAATCACATTGCGAAGCATCACTTCAGTTCCAGGGAGTCGGTTTTCAGCCGGTTAAGCTTTCTGATACTATGGCCGCGCTTTCTTTCAAATCGGACAATTCCAGTCGGCATTCTTGCAGACGATGGTTTCTGTGCACAGGAGACAAACGATGGCGCCAGAGTTAAAGACAGAACGTGAACTGTCGCTGGATTTTTTGCGGGTAACCGAGGCCGCGGCTATTGCGGCGGCTCGCACGATGGGCCAGGGCGATCGGAAATACTCCGATCAAGTGGCAGTCGAGGCTATGCGCGAAGTCATGGATTCCGTACCGATGCGCGGCCGGATAGTGATCGGCGAAGGCGAGCGTGACGAAGCCCCAATGCTCTTTATCGGTGAAGAGGTTGGCGGCGGCTTCGGGGTCGGTGATGAGATGGCCGCGTCCTGTCCCGAGGTGGACATCGCTGTCGATCCCCTGGAAGGCACCAACCTGTGCGCCCTGGGCGCAAACAACGCGATTGCGGTGCTGGCCGCGGCCGAACGGGGTGGACTCTTGCACGCGCCGGACATCTACATGGACAAGATCGTGGTTGGCCCTTCGTCACGCGGCGTGATCGACATCGATGCTCCGGTTAAAGACAACTTGCGCAACATAGCGCGTCGTCTGGGCCGCGACATCGAGGACTTGACGATAATCGTTCTGGATCGAAAGCGGCACAAGAAAATAATCGACGACGTTCGCGCGGCGGGCGCCCGCATTCGTTTGATCTCAGACGGCGACCTGTCTGCCGGAATCTCTGCCGCGGTAGCTGGAACAAACATTCACGCGTGTATCGGCATCGGCGGCGCGCCTGAAGGCGTGCTGACCGCGGCGGCCATCAAGTGTCTTAATGGCGAGATTCAGGCGCGTCTGGTTTTCGATCCCGACAGATTAGGAGTGGATCGTGACAAAGTGCCGCCGGCGAAGGAAGTCATTGAGCGCCTGAAATCGATGGGCATCAGTGATCCGGACAAGATTTACGACACGGATGACCTGGCTCCGGGAAAGAAAATTATCTTTGCGGCCACCGGCGTCACCGACGGATCGCTAATGCGCGGCGTACGTTTCTTTGGGTCCGGCAAACGCACGCACTCGCTGGTAATGACCAGTGAATCCAAACACATCCGCTTTGTCGATACCATGCACATCGAAGGCGGCCCCGACACGGTGATCAGATTCTGAGGGCCCAAAGTTGGAAGTCACGAAATGAGCGCGGCTATCGTTGAACGCGATTCGTTGACGCCAGAAGCAACACCCGTCAGTCGCCGAGCGATCGCGATATGGGCCATGACCGCCGCGTTCGGACTGGCCATCGTCGGCTTGATAATCGGCGCCCCGCTGGCTCAGGCCCAAAGCCATCCTGAATTCGCTTCCCCGATCTACAAAACCTTCAGCTTCGTCTGTCATCAAATTTCCGAGCGTTCGTTTCACGTGGCCGGACACCAGTTCGCTGTGTGCTCGCGATGTACGGGATTGTACGCAGGCTTTGCGGCCGCGGCACTCTCTTACCCGCTGGTACGTTCATTAAAAAGCACCGAGACGCCCGCACGACTGTGGTTGATCCTCGCCGCAGTTCCTCTGGTGGTTGATTTTGCGCTTACCTATTTCTCGATCTGGCAGAACACACATCTGTCGCGCTTCTCAACCGGCGCGCTGCTGGGAGCAGTGGCGGTCTTTTTCATAATTCCCGGTTTGATTGAGCTGAGTTCGACGATGACTCATCGCCGCAAGAGCCGCAAAGCTCACTGAACCCGCCCGAGGCCTTATTTATCGGCCCGAGCGCTCGTCCTCGCTGACAGTTGGGCCATTCGGACTTCACCCGCCCGCATCCACCACCCACGCGAACTGCCCGCGCGGGGCCCCGGTCCGCAGGCCGGACGGACCTCGCCGTGATATCCTAGCGAAAACTTTCCTGCAAGCTATCCCCCGTTGGTCGATGACTATGTTCGCATGGCTCTCCACATTGACCCGGAAATTCAAACGCGCGCCCGGCGCGGATGCTGAGCTGCCGATCCGTGAGGAGCTTTACAGCATCGAGCGTCTGGAGCACTACGCTGCGGGTCTCGCCGCCGAACACAAGCTGGCCGAAAAGCAGCAACGCATCAGTTTGTTGCTGCCGCGTCTGGAAGAGAACGGCCGCAAGCTGGTCACCGCCTACAAAACGCTGGCCGAATCGATCAAAGAAGAACACGTTATTTCTCCGGCAGCTGAGTGGCTGGTCGATAACTTTCATCTGGTTGAAGAGCAGGTGCGCGAAATTCGCGAAGACTTGCCAAAGAGTTACTACTACGAGTTGCCACAGCTCGCCGAAGGGGACTTCGAAAACTATCCGCGCATCTACGCGATGTCGATCGGTTTAATCGGGCACACGGACAGCCATCTGGATACCGAAACGCTGCGCCGCTTCATCCACGCATATCAGAAGATCTCGCCGCTTTCGATCGGAGAGTTGTGGGCGGTCCCGATCACTCTGCGACTGGCGCTGGTCGAAAATTTGCGCCGGTTGGCCACCCGCATCGTCTCTTCCCGCGGCGAACGCGACGAAGCTGACCGGCTTGCCGACAAGCTGCTGGAAATTGCTCAGCGTCAGCCGAATGAACTGATCCCGTTGCTGCCGTCACGGATCTCAAAGCGCAAAGTGCTGCGTCGATCCTTTGTGGTGCAGCTGACTCAACGTCTGCGAGAGCAGGATCCGGCAGTGATGCAAGTGTTTGAGTGGCTGGAGAAACAACTGGTCAAGCAAGGTCTCTCGATAGAAAGAATTGTGCATGAAGAGCACCATCGGCAGGCTGCGGCCCAGGTAACGGTAGGCAACATCATCACCAGCATGCGGCTGTTGTCGAATTTGGATTGGAAAGATTTCTTTGAAACCGTAAGTCTGATCGATCCCGAACTAGCCAAGGATCCGGCGGGCGTTTATGGGCGAATGGATTTCGCTACCCGCGATCGCTACCGGCACGTCATCGAACGCGTCAGCAAAGGCGCAAAACAAAGTGAACCTGAGATTGCGCGGGCGGCCGTGCGCATGGCGGAAGAAGCTCGCAGCCGAAACGAAGATCCCACCCGCGCCCACGTCGGCTATTTTCTGATTAGCGAAGGCGTTCATGATCTGGAGCGAGAAGCTTCGTATCGCCCGCGTCTGGGCCAGCGGCTTCGTCGAGCAGTCGAGCGGCACGCAACGCTTGCTTACCTTGGCACGTTCTGCCTGCTGAGCGCGCTCATCCTCGGTCTCATTCTGGCGGCGCTGGTTCACCAGCACGCGGGAGCGGCAATGACGGTGTTAGCCTTGCTGCTCTCTCTGATTCCCGCATGCGATTTGGCGCTGAGCGTACTCAACTGGGACATCACCCATACGGTTGAGCCGCGCCTGCTGCCAAAGATTGATCTCGCCAAAGGAATTCCAGCCGAAGCACGCACGATGGTAGTTGTGCCGGTGATTTTTCATGACGACGTGACGGTCGCGGCGTTGGTCGACAAGCTTGAGATCGCTTACCTCGCAAACCGGGATGAGCATTTGCATTTCGCCTTATTAGGCGACTTTGCGGACGCCGGATCCGAAGAAATGGCCGATGACCGGGACATCCTCGAAGTTGTCAAACAGGGCATCGAGCGATTGAATCAGACCTACAGCGCCGGTAAGCCAATCCGATTTCATCTGTTTCACCGGCGGCGGCAAAGGTGCGAGACCGAAGGTAAATGGATCGGTTGGGAGCGTAAGCGCGGCAAGTTGCGCGAGTTCAATCGACTGCTGCGGGGCGCAACCGACACCAGCTTTGTTGTAGCCACCGCGACCCCTGATCTGCTGTCGCAGATTCGCTATGTGATAAGTCTGGATGCCGACACGCAGTTGCCGCGCGACGCGGCGCGGCGGCTGATTGGCGCGGCGATTCATCCGCTCAACCTGCCGCGTTTTGATCGCGCTACCGGAATGATCATCAGCGGCTACGGCATTCTGCAACCGCGCGTCAGTATCTCGCTCGAAAGCGCCTCGCGATCATTGTTTGCGCGCATCTTCTCTGGCAATACGGGCATCGACCCGTACACCACCGCCGCGTCCGACGTCTACCAGGATCTTTTCCAGGAGGGTATCTATACCGGCAAGGGTCTCTATGACGTCGATGCGTTTGAATCGGCACTGGATGGACGCGTCCCGGACAACTGCCTGCTGAGCCACGATCTATTCGAATCAGTCTTTGCGCGCACCGCCCTGGTTAGCGACATTGAGTTTCTGGACGACTATCCGGCGTACTACGACACTTACGCCATGCGCCAGCATCGCTGGACCCGCGGCGACTGGCAGATCGCCGGTTGGCTTCGGCCCAGCGTCCGCGTGGCCGATGGTCGCCGGCAACCTAGCCACATTTCCGCGATTTCACGTTGGAAGATTCTGGACAACCTGCGGCGCAGTCTGCTGGCCCCGGGAATCATTCTGTTACTGCTCGCCGGGTGGACGATTCTTCCCGGCAGGGCATGGGCGTGGACGCTATTTGCGCTGGTGACTCTGGCCTTTCCCGTCTATGCGCATGTGACCGCGGGCTTACTGATTCATCCTCGCGGCGTTCCCTGGACCAGTCATTTCTGGAGTGTCTGGGGTGACCTGCGCACCAACACTGCGCAGCTGGCAGTGGAGATAATTTTTCTGGCGCATCAGGCCTGGTTGATGGCGGATGCGATTGCCCGCACGGCGTATCGCAAACTGATCTCGCAGCGGCATCTGCTGGAGTGGGTCACCGCCGCCGGGGCGGAAAAATCGAGCAATCACGACCGCCGCGCCTTCTTCCGTCTTATGTGGCCGGCAGAAGTGATCGCCCTGGCCGCGGCTGTTCTGGTAACGCTGGCAAATGTTCGTTCGCTCTCATTGGCCATACCTTTTCTGGTTCTTTGGGGTTTGTCGCCGCTGATTGCTTTCTATGTTAGCCGCCGCAGTCCGGAAGAAACACATGAGTTTACTGCCAAAGACATTCGCGCCGGCCGCATAGTCGCGCGGCGCACTTGGCGCTTTTTTGAGACTTTCGTCGGTGATGAAGATCACTGGCTGCCGCCGGATAACATGCAGGAAGATCCGCCGGTCGTGGCGCATCGCACTTCGCCGACCAATATCGGGCTGCTGTTGCTCTCAACCCTGTCGGCCTACGATTTTGGCTGGGTCGGCCTGGTTGAGTTGCTCGAACGCTTTGAATTTACTTTTGGCAGCATGGAAAAGCTGCAAAAATTTCGCGGGCACTATTTCAACTGGCACGACACACATACCTTGCAGCCAATGTGGCCGCAATACGTTTCGGTAGTTGATAGTGGAAATCTCGCCGGCCATTTAATCGCCCTCAAGCAAGCCTGCATTGAACTCCCCGACGACAAACTCTTCGACGTTCGTGTGCTTGCCGGTTTGCGCGACACACTCGACGCCATCAAGCAGGAAATATCTCAACTGGCCGGCACGCGCCAGCGCACTGATGCCATCACCATTAAGCAACTGAGTGGCGAGATCCGTTCATGCGCAGAACTGCTCTCGGCTTCATCTCCCGAAACGCTGGGCGAATGGGCCGGTTTGTTTGAGGCCATCAACGAACGCGCGAGTGTGATCGATGACATCGTTACCGCTCTGGCGCTTGAGCATGGCGGTGAAGAGTTTGCTGAGTTGCGCTGGTGGACCGGATCGCTCTTGCACGAAGTACGCAACTATCGCCGTGATCTTGCGTTGCTGACGCCGTGGAGCGTGGTGGACACAACAAACCTCCGCTCTTCGTATCAGGGCGATGACCCCACGCTGCAATGGAAATCGATCAACAGTCGATTGGACGAAGTGCCTTCGCTGACTCACATCTCCGAAATCTGTGACAACGCGCTGGTGCAACTGGCCGCGTTGCGCGCCCAGCTCGAACACAGCAGCGGCGATGACGGAGCCGCCTTGAATGAATTGAGAGCGTTGACCGTAGCGATCGAGCAAGCCGCCGAAGCGGCCAGGACCTGTTCGTCGCGGCTGGCCCGGATTGCGCAAACCTGCCAGCAAATCATCAATGAAATGGACTTCAAGTTCCTACTCGACCCGGAACGCAAGGTCTTCACGATTGGTTACAACGTCACAGAGGGGCGCCACGACGATTCTTATTATGATCTGTTGGCCAGCGAAGCCCGCCTGGCAAGCTTTGTCGCCATCGCGAAGGGCGACGTGCCGCAAGAGCATTGGTTTCGCATGGGCCGTCAACTCACTTCAGTCGACGGCGGCCGCGCATTGATTTCCTGGACCGGCACCATGTTCGAATACCTGATGCCGCTGCTGGCAATGCGCAACTATCGCGAGACCTTGCTGGGCCAGACTTACCAGTCAGTTGTTTCCCGGCAGATTGAATACGGTTACGAGCGCGGCGTGCCCTGGGGCATTTCTGAATCGGCTTATGCCGCGCGCGATCTGCAGCTGAATTATCAGTACGGTCCGTTCGGGGTCCCGGGACTAGGTCTGAAGCGCGGGCTGATCGAAGACCTGGTCGTCTCACCTTACTCGACCATTCTGGCCTCGATCGTCTCGCCTGAGCCGGCCATGGAAAACCTGCGCATGCTCGAGCGCGAAGGCGCGCTTTCCCGGTTTGGCTTTTACGAAGCGCTCGATTACACGCCTGAGCGAGTTAAGAAGGGTGAGCGTTGCACGCTGGTGCGGGCCTACATGGCCCATCACCAGGGCATGAGTTTGATTGCCCTGGACAATCTGCTGAACCGCGGCGCGATGCAGAATCGATTTCACAACGACCCCACAGTACAAGCCACCGATTTACTCTTGCAGGAGCGAATTCCGCGCGGCGTGCCGGCGGCACATCCACGCTCGGAAGAAGTTTTGACGGGTCGCGTGGTGCGCACGCTTACCGGCCTGGTCACACGCGCCTACGACAATGCCGATCTGCCGACGCCTCGGACACAGTTGTTATCCAATGGCACCTACAGCCTGATGATAACTACGGCGGGCGGCGGTTATTCGATGTGTGGACCATTAGCCGTAACCCGCTGGCGTGAAGACCCTACCCGCGACAACTGGGGCAGTTTTATCTATGTCCGCGACGTGCGCAGCGGCGCCGTCTGGTCCGCCGGTCACCAACCTGTGGGCGGCAAACCGCAAAGTTATGAAGTCGCGTTTTCAGAAGACAAGGCGGATTTCTGGCGCCGTGACGCTGGCATTGTGACCCACATGGATGTAATCGTTTCAGCCGAAGACAACGCTGAGATGCGTCGAGTGTCGATCGCTAACTATTCCACGCGCGCACGGGAAATGGAGCTGACCAGCTATGCCGAAATAGTACTGGCGCCAAGGGCCGACGACCTGGCGCACCCCGCGTTCAGCAACTTATTCATCGAGACTGAATTCCATGCCCCGCACAGCGCGTTGTTTGCACGACGCCGCACAAGATCGTCTGAGGACAAGCCGGTCTGGGGCGTTCATGTGGTCGCCACCGGCGGCGATACGATTGGCGGAGTTCAATTTGAAACCGATCGGTCCCGCTTTCTGGGTCGCGGACGGACAACGGCTGAGCCGGGCTCAGTTATGGAAGATCGGCCCTTGTCGAACACGGTTGGCGCCGTACTCGATCCGGTTTTCAGTTTGCGCTGCCGGGTGCGGTTGGCGCCCAACCAGACTGCCCACGTGGTTTTCACTACCGGAGTCGCGCAGTCGCGTGATCAGGCCATCACACTGGCCGAGAAGTATCGCGACGTAAACATCTTCGAACGCGAATCGCGACTGGCCTGGACGCGCGCTCAGGTAGAGATGAGCCACCTGCACATCGATCCGGACGAAGCCCATCTTTTCCAGCGGCTCGGTGGCCGCATTCTGTTCGCAGATCCGTCGTTGCGTCCGCGCCCTCATGTGCTGGCGCTCAACACGCTGACTCAGTCCGGTCTCTGGGCGCACGGGATCAGCGGCGATTTGCCAATCGTGATTCTTCGCCTCGACCGCGAAGAAGACATTCAGATGGCCCGTCAGCTTTTGCGCGGTCACCAGTACCTGCGATCAAAAGGGCTGCAATTCGATCTGGTAATTCTGGACGATCATCCGACGGATTACGCGCTGGCGGTTCAGGACGCCCTGCAGATCGCCGTGCGGTCATCCGGCTCTCAGGGTTTGGTCGACAAGCCCGGCGGCGTGTTCATTCGGCGGTCGGATCTGCTGCCTGAGAACGAGCGCATCCTGCTTCACTCAGTTGCGCGCGTAGTAATTGTCAGTGAAAGAGGCTCGCTCGAAGATCAGTTGGTGCGGCGGCCGGCGGAAGAGGACTTGCCCACGACGTTCCAGCCGCGAACGGCGCCACAGGCTTATCCTGAACCTGCGCTCGAGGGGCCGAAGCTTTCTTTCTTCAACGGCCTCGGAGGCTTCGCGCATGGCGGCCGCGAATACGTCACGACTCTGGGCGAGGGCCAGTGGACCCCCGCGCCCTGGTCAAACGTGATCGCGAATAATCCGGACTTCGGATTCCTGGTTACCGAAACCGGCGGGGGCTTTACCTGGTCAATCAACAGTCATGAGAATCGCCTGACGCCGTGGTCGAATGACGCTGTCAGCGATCCGCCCGGAGAGATCATTTACCTGCGCGACGAAGATTCTGGCACCACCTGGACAGTGACGCCGCTGCCGATTCGTGAACCGCAGAGTTATCTGGTTCGTCACGGCCAGGGCTATACCGTCTTTGAGCATGCCAGTCACGGAATTTCGCAGGAACTTCTTTTGTTTGCGCCACTCGATGCGCCGGTGAAGATCTCGCTCTTGCGTTTACGCAATCGCACCGAGCGGCGACGCCGGATTTCAGTCACGAGTTACCACGAGCTTCTGCTGGGTGTTAGTCGCGAGCAATCTGCGCCGCACATAGTTACCGATTTGGAAGAAAGCGAAGGCGCAATCTTCGCGCGCAATTCCTATAACCATGAATTCGCGGGCCGCATTGCTTTCGCCGGCACCAGCGAACGGCGCTTTACGATGACCTGTGATCGGAAAGAGTTCATCGGCCGGAACGGATCGCCGGCCAGTCCCGCGGCCCTGCGACGCAACGGGCTCGGCGGTCGCGACGGCGCCGGCTTGGATCCCTGCGCTGCGATTCAAACTGTAATTGAACTCCAGCCCCACGAGGCGCGCGAGGTTGTCTTTCTGCTGGGCGAAGGCAACTCAATTGAAGAAGCCCGTGCCGTCAACGCAAGATTTCGCAACGTGCACGCAGTTAACGAAGCCTTTGAACGCGTGCTCGGTTTCTGGGATCAAGTATCGAGCACAATCGAGATCAAGACCCCCGATGCTTCGATGGACACGCTGGTCAATCGCTGGCTTTTATGTCAGACGCTGGCCTGCCGCGTACAGGGACGCTCAGCGTTTTACCAATCCAGCGGTGCTTTCGGCTTTCGCGATCAGTTGCAGGACGTCATGGCGCTGGTCTACGCACAGCCTGCGGTCGCGCGGGCTCAAATCCTGCGGGCCGCCGGCCGGCAATTCAAAGAAGGGGACGTGCTGCATTGGTGGCACGAGCCGGCCGGCCGCGGCGTGCGCACGCGCTTTTCCGATGACCTGCTGTGGCTGCCTTACGCCGCGTCGCTTTACGCCACAATCACCGGAGATTACTCGGTGCTGGAAGAAAGCGTGCCGTTCATTGAAGGGCCGCTGTTGGAAGCTGATCAGCTTGAGAACTATCTACAGCCAGAGATTTCCAAAGAGAAGGCGACTGTGCTCGAGCATTGCGCGCGGGCCATCGATCGCAGTCTTACTCTGGGCAAGCACGGTCTGCCATTAATGGGAACTGGTGATTGGAATGACGGCATGAATCGTGTGGGAGTCGAAGGCAAAGGCGAAAGCGTCTGGCTCGGCTGGTTTCTATGCGCGGTGCTGAATGCATTTGCACCGATCTGTGAACGCTATCAGATGAAGGCGCGCAGCAATCGTTATGGCCGGCACATGGAAAAGTTGAAAGTAGGTTTGGAGAAGGCCTGGGACGGTGACTGGTACCGGCGCGCTTATTTCGACGACGGCACGCCGCTGGGCTCGGCCCAGAACGATGAATGCCGCATCGATTCGATCGCGCAGACCTGGGCGGTGATCTCTCGGGTCGCTGAGTCATATCGCGCGGCCCGCGCGATGGCCGCCGTCGATCAATACCTGATTCGCCGGGGCGATGGCCTGATCATTCTGTTCACGCCACCTTTTGACAAGAGCAAACTGGATCCGGGTTATGTGAAAGGCTACGTTCCCGGCGTGCGCGAAAATGGCGGACAGTACACACACGCGGCGCTGTGGACAGTAATTGCGTTTGCAATGCTGGGCGACGGTGATCGGGCCGGCGAATTATTCGGGCTGCTGAATCCGATCAATCACTCATCGACGCGCGCGGGATTGCACAAGTACAAAGTCGAGCCTTACGTGGCAGTCGGAGATGTGTACGCGGTGCCGCCCCATACCGGTCGCGGCGGCTGGACCTGGTACTCCGGCTCAGCCGGATGGATGTATCGCGCAGCGTTGGAACACATTCTCGGCTTCAAGCTCGAAGGCGATCGCCTGCGCATCGATCCCTGCATTCCGCGCGTCTGGCGCGAGTTCGAGATTACTTATCGTCGAAACGAAACCACTTATCGCATCAAGGTCGAAAACCCTCACTCACTCTGTCGCGGCGTCGAACGCGTCGAGCTGGACCGGATAGAACAGGCGGGTAACCTGATTCTGTTGAGCGGCGATGGCTTGACTCATGAAGTACGCGTGCTGATGGGTGAGCAGATGGAAGTTGCCGAAACCGAGCCCGTCAAATCAGAGACTCCTCAGCCGGAAGAAACGCGATAGAAGGCCACCGATGAACCATTGCTGCCAGAGATCAAATTCCTAAGCTTTGCCCAAAGAATCAACTTACCTCTTTGAGGGAACCGGCAAATACTGGGAACGCGGGCGCCCTCGCCCGCATTTGAGCGCAGCGCGAACAGAGCCATGAATCTTTTCGACTTCTTAGCGTGCTGCGCACGCTCCGGCGGACGAGGGCGTCCGCGCTCCCAGCATTAACCAGCCTGTCCAGACGTGGAGCGACTTTTTTGAGCAAAGCCAGATTCATAAAAAACAGGAGGCCGCAATTGCAGCCTCCTGTCTTTGTTTCGGATTGTTCCAACTTGAAAACTTAACGTCCGGCCCGGGCGACCAGTTCAGTTTCCATCGTCGGAGTTGTTGGCGACGCGGGTGTCTTTTTCACTGCCGACCCGCGGCCGTTCTCGGTTGAAGTTGCCGTGTCGCGATCGGCCGCACGCGCATCCTGCTCTCGTACATAAGTGAGCCACGGTCCGGGCGCCGGGCGCTCGCCGCAAGTAATCTCAAAGAAAGCCTTCTGAATCTTTTCGGTGATTTCCCCGCGGCCGCCGTTGCCGATGGTGATGCGATCGACTGAGCGTATCGGGGTAATCTCAGCCGCCGTGCCGCTGAAGAAGACTTCGTCGGCGATGTAGAGCGCGGCGCGTTGAATGCTGCGTTCCTTGATGGTGAGTCCCAGTTCCTGGCAGATTTGAATCACGCTGTCACGCGTAATGCCCGCCAGGATCGAAGAAGACAACGGCGGCGTATTCACAATGCCGTTGCTGACTACGAAAATGTTCTCGCCCGATCCTTCCGAAACATAACCGCGATCGTCGAGCGCGATGCCTTCGGAGAATCCATTCAGCAGCGCCTCCATCTTGATCAACTGCGAGTTCATATAGTTGGCGCCGCTCTTGGCCATGGCCGGCATTGAGTTGGGTGTCAGACGGTTCCAGGTGGAAACGCAAACGTCGACGCCCTTTTCAATCGCTTCGTCACCGAGGTACTTGCCCCAGTCCCAGGCCCCGATGTAGCAGGCCAGCGGATTCGGGAACGGATTTACGCCAAAAGCCGGGTGCTCTTCGTCGAGACTACGGAAGAGAATTGGACGGATGTAGCATTGATCAAGTCCGCTGCGACGCACCAGCTCGACCGAACCGTCGATAAAGTCATCGATCGTCCACTTATGATCCATGCGATAGATTTTGGCGGAATTCAGAAACCGTTGCATGTGTTCGCGCAGGCGAAAAATTGCGGGACCCTGCTTGGTCGCATAACACCTGATGCCTTCAAAGATACTCGAGCCGTAATGAAGGACGTGCGACATCACATGGACTCGCGCGTCACTCCATTTGATGAACTCGCCGTCATGCCATACGACGTCGCAAATGCGCGGAGTGGGTACGTCTTTCACTTTACCGCCGGTTGGAAACATGTGTTTGACTCTCCTTTTTGGAGGCTGCCAGTTAGAAACTGCGAGACTTGATCACGGGTCGATTGACAAAGCACGATACTCTAAACTCGCGGCGGTTTGCAACATCAATCACAGCCCGATAAAAGGCGCGCTTGAACTGCCAACCCTGGGTGGTTTTTTCGTGGCTAACGGCAGCAAATGTTTGCCAAAACTTCAGTTTGCGACACAGGCCTGACATGCTAAAGCTGGTCGGATATCAAACTGCTCCAAAACCCGAACTTGATTCCAGTCACAGCGCTCCGTAGGATTCACAATTGCTTTGCATTCAAATAAGAATTCCAATCAAGCTGAGTTTCCCCGGATTCAATCCAGTTGGGGCAGGTGCGCCGTATCATTCGCCGGCGCCGTGCTCCTGGTTTTTCTGAACAGCTGTGGCAACACCAACAAGCCTGGGAATCTCAAATCCAATCCGATGACTAACACATCTCAAGCAAACCCTGACGACAAGGATCCTCTTTCGATTCATCGCCGGGCCATCATCGTCGATATGCATGCGGACACCACGCAGCGGCTAATTGACGAGCACGTCGATCTTGAACAGCGTCTGCCGGACGGACACTTTGACGCCGTGCGCGCCAAAGAAGGCGGGCTCGACGCGCAGTTCTTTTCTATCTGGGTTGAGCCCCAGCTCTTTGGAGGCGGCGGCGCGGGCGCGATGAAACGCGCTGATATTCAGATCCAGGCCGTGCATGACCTGGCTGAGAAACATCCGGAAACCTGGGAAGTGGCGACGACCGCCGCCGATGTGCGCCGGATCGCAGCGTCCGGAAAGATTGCCGCGTTGATGGGAATGGAAGGCGGCTATGCCATCGATGAGAAGATCGAAAACGTTGAGCGCTACTATCGAATGGGCGTGCGTTACATGTCGGGAGCCTGGTCCGTGAGTACCAGTTGGGCCGGGTCGTCCGGCGACGAAATCGGAAAGACCCATGGCCTGAACGATTTTGGCAAACAGGTGATTCGCGAGATGAACCGGCTGGGGATCATGGTTGACGTTTCGCATCTTTCCGATCGCGCATTCTGGGACATCGTCAACACCTCGACGAAGCCGGTGATCGCCACACATTCAGGCTGTCGCGCAATTACCGACGTGCCGCGCAACCTGACTGACGACATGATTGTGGCGTTGGCGAAAACCGGGGGCGTGGTAAACGTAATCTTCTATCCGGAACACATTGAACCCGGCTATGCCGAGAAGAAGAAAAGGGTTGATGCCGAGATCGCATCGATGGTTCAGCGAGCTTCTGATGAAGAAAAAGGCGACATAGCACACAAGAAGCTGGCGAGGGATCGAGTACGGCGCGAAGAATATCTAAAGCGCCTGCCGCCTGTTTCAGTCACCCGCATCGTCGATCACATCGATCACATCGTGAAGCTGGTCGGCATCAATCACGTCGGCATCGGATCGGACTTTGATGGTATTCAGGCCGTGCCGGCTGATCTGAAATCAGTTGCGGACTTGCCGAACCTGACGGCGGAACTTCTGCGGCGCGGATATTCCGAGAGCGATATCGATAAGATTCTGGGCGGAAATATGTTGCGGGTCATGGAGATGGTCGAGCAAAAGTGATTCTTTGCGTAACTTTGCGAAAACCTTTGCGACCTCTGCGTTAATTGATTGATGCGGAAAAGGTATTAACGCAAAGAACGCAAAGGGATTCGCAAAGGCACACAAAGGAAGTCGGATGCGAAACACACTCGCGAAATCAAGGGGACCCAGGATTGGATTTCATGCGCCGATCAAAGATGGGCTTCACGAATCTCTGATCATCGCCAAAGAAACCGGCTGTGACGCGGTCCAGATCTTTTCTCGCAACCCGCGTGGCTGGATGGCGAAACCCTTGACGCCGGAAGCGGTTGAGCTGTTTCGCAAGACGCGCCGGCAAACAAAACTCTCAACCGTCCTGATTCACACAAACTATCTCATTAATCTGGCGGCGGCGGACGAATCGCTCTTGATGAAGTCGATCGCCTCGTTCCGTGAAGAAGTCGAACGCGCAATTGTGCTGGGCGTCGATTACCTGGTGCTCCATCCCGGCAGCGCGCGCGGTTCCTGCGAGGCCGACGCGATCGAAATTTGCGCGCTCAGTCTTCAGCTCGCCTGCAAGGGACTAAGACTGGGAAAGCTTCGCATACTTCTTGAGAACACCGCCGGCCAGGGCGAGTGCATCGGGCATCGCTTTGAACATCTGCGGGCCATCATGGACGGTTGCCCAAGACTTCCGCTCGGTGTTTGCGTCGACACAGCACATTCATTCACGGCCGGTTACGACATTCGCGAAGCCGATGGATTAGAAGTCATGCTGGAAATCATTCGTCGCACGGTAGGATTGCGTAACGTGCGGGCAGTGCATTTCAACGATTCGCGCGCCCCTTACAACTCGCGGGTCGATCGACACTGGCACATTGGCGAAGGTCACATCGGCCGTGAGGCTTTGCGCCGCTTTGCACAGCATCCGAAGCTGGAGCACGCGGCCTTCATTCTCGAAACACCGTATGACGATCCGCGCGCTGATTTGAAAAACCTGGAAGCCTTGCGATCATTTGTTAACGGAAAGGCCTAAGGCGGTTGAAACGAAGATTCGCTACTGGCGCGCTGGACGTGGCCTTTATCTTTCGCTAGAATCACCTCGTCAGGTGAGTTCAATGTTTCAGAGCCGATCACTTACCAAACTCCTCCTTACGGTGCCGCTTCTGCTCCGGGCGTCATAGCCCTGTTCTTCGAAGCGGCAAAATACATCAATTCGAAAGTTAGGCGGGCGCGCGCGGAAATGCTTTAATGAAGCTTTGCGTGTCTGCATCCGTGATTTGAGCTCATTATTGTTTAGGAACGACGAGTAATGGACGAAAAATATTTTCCCGAAAAAATAGAAGAGAAATGGCAAAAGCGCTGGGCGGACTCGGGTGCGTTCGAAGCTCACGATGATGATCCGCGGCCGAAGTTCTACGCCCTGGAGATGCTGCCCTATCCGTCCGGCTTCTTGCACATGGGCCACGTGCGCAACTACGCAATTGGCGACGCGCTGGCCTGGTACAAGCGCCTGCGCGGTTTCAATGTGCTGCACCCGATCGGCTGGGACAGTTTTGGACAACCGGCGGAGCAGGCAGCAATCAAGCGTGGCATCCAGCCGCGCGAGTGGACGGAAGAAAACATCGAGCACATGAAGGGCCAGATGCGGCGCCTCGGCGTGAGCTATGACTGGCGCCGCGAGATTGCCGCGCACCGGCCTGACTTTTACAAATGGGACCAGTGGTTCTTTCTGAAGATGCTTGAGCGCGACCTCGCTTACAAGCGAACTTCGGCCGTCAACTGGTGCCCGAAAGAAGAAACTGTGCTGTCGAATGAACAGTCGTCAGGCGGGGTTTGCTGGCGTTGTGGCACGCCGGTCGTCAAGAAAGAAATCGACCAATGGTTTTTGCGGATCACTAATTACGCTGAGCAACTGGTGGCTGATATCGACGAGATCGCGGACGGTTGGCCGGAAAAAGTTCTGAAGCGCCAGCGCGATTGGGTTGGCCGCAGCGAAGGTGCGTATGTTGACTTTAGAGTAAAGGACCATGACGACCGGGTGCGGGTGTTCACCACTCGCATCGACACCATCTTTGGCGCCACCGCTATCGTGCTCGCGGCTGAGCACCCGTTGTTGCTCAAACTTCTCGCAGACTCAACGCTGAAAGACGAAGTGATGCAGTTCACCGAAAAAGTGAAAACTGCGCGCGCCATCAAGACTGAGGACGCTGCCGAAGAAGAAGAGAAGCTGGGTATGAACACCGGCCGGCTGGCGATCAATCCTTTCAACGGCGAGTTGCTGCCGATCTGGGTCGCGAATTATGTGCTGATGGACTATGGCTCAGGCGCCGTAATGAGTGTGCCTGCGCACGATGAGCGTGATTTCGAGTTCGCGAAGAAATACACGCTGCCAATCCGCCAGGTGATTGCGCCCATCGTGCACGGGCAACAGGGTGAGAGCGGCGATATCTCTCCCGGCTCTGATCAGTCGATGGACATGAAGTACGCCTTTACTGAGGACGGCGTGCTGGTTAATAGCGGCGAGTGGAGTGGCACGCTGTCACGCGACGCCATGCGCGAGATGGCTGCCTATGCGGAAGAGAAACACTTCGGCGGCGGCGCGGTCACGTATCGCATTCGCGATTGGGGCATCTCGCGCCAACGCTTCTGGGGCGCGCCGATTCCGGTTGTTTATTGCGACAACTGTGGCATGGTCCCGGTGCCGGAAAAAGACTTGCCGGTAATGCTGCCGGATAAAGCTGAGTTCACGGGAACGGGCGAGTCGCCTTTGAAGAGCGTGGCGGAGTTCGTGAACACGTCTTGTCCGAAGTGTGGGCAACCGGCGACCCGCGAGACCGACACGATGGATACGTTCGTTGATTCGTCCTGGTACTTTTTCCGTTACCTCGACCCGGACAACAAAACGATGCCGTTCGATCCGGCAATCGCCGCCAAGTGGACACCCGTCGATCAATACATCGGCGGTGACTCGCACGCGGTGATGCATCTGATCTACACGCGCTTTTGGACCAAGGTCATGCGCGATCTGGGCCTGGTGAAGTTCAACGAACCGGTGAAGCGTCTGTTGACGCAGGGCATGGTGACGAACCGCGTCGAAGGCACCAATGAATGGAAAGCCATGTCCAAGAGCCTCGGCAACGGCGTCGATCCGGACGACATGATCGAAGCGTTCGGAGCGGACGCCACGCGGCTGTTCATTCTGTTTGCGGCGCCGGTTGAAAACGAATTGCGCTGGTCCGAAACGGGTATCGAAGGCGCGGTCCGTTTTCTGCGCCGCGTGTGGACGATGGTTTGGCGCTGGCGTGATCACTTGAAGAGTCAGGCCGAAAGCGCGCCGGCGGACTTTACCGATGCTACTCGGGCGTTGCGGCGGAAGACTCATCAGACGATCGCGCGAGTCACCGATGATTTTGAAAAGCTGGATTTGAACACGAACGTGGCCGCTTTGATGGAACTGCTGAACGCGCTCAGCGAGTTCAATGCTGAGCCGGGAAAAGCGTCGGCCGCGGAAGTGTTTGCAGTCAGCGAAGCAATCGCGGCGCTGGTGATCATGCTGGCGCCATTCTCTCCACATGTCGCGGAAGAAATGTGGGCAGGCCTCGGTCACGAAGAAGGCCTGCTGAACTCTGCCGCTTGGCCGGTCGCCGATCCGGAACTGGCGCGCAAGGAAGAGTTGGAGATTCCCGTGCAGGTCAACGGCAAGCTTCGCTCACGCGTGGTGGTTGCGCCCGACATCTCTGAGAGTGAGTTGCGAACGATCGCACTCGCGGATGCCAAGGTGCAAAGCTTTATCGATGGCCATGAAGTGGTGAAGGTAATCGTCGTGCCGCAGAGGTTGGTCAATGTAGTGGTGAAGTGATCGCAATTATGCTGTAACCTCTGCGTTCTCTCAACGGTGACTATTGCTGACGACCCATTTCAACAGAGAGACGCGGAGGGCCACAGAGATTCACAGAGGAAAGCCAGCGCTCGGACGACGGTCCAAATAACCCTTGCTTGCTTGCCTGCCACGCAGCCGCTAAAATCTTTTTTGCGAACGTCTTAGCTCGTGCGGGTTTACGCGGTAGTCGAACCGACGAATGAAAGAATGCCCAACCTGTCACTGTTGTTTTCCTGACGACGTCAATAACTGTCCCGACGACGGTTCGGAAACCACGTCCTCGATTTCCGGCGAACCTATTCTCGACGGCCGTTACCAGCTCGAGAGGCGTTTGGGGCAGGGCGGTATGGGTGTCGTCTTCAAAGCCCGGCACATTTTTCTCAAAACTGCGCACGCGATCAAGATCATCCTTCCGGATTTAGTCGGCAACGATCCAAATCTGGTCACGCGTTTTCGTCAGGAAGCGCTGGCCGCGGCTGCCATCCGTCATCAGAACATCATCGCGGTCACTGACTTTGGCGTGGTGCGAGGCACTATGCCTTTCCTGGTGATGGAGTTTGTTCAGGGCAAGTCTTTACAGGAGCTCATGGCCGAAGAGGGCGCGATGTCGCCGTTGCGCGCGTTCGAATTGATGGAGCCGATCTGTGCCGGTATCACGGCGGCGCACCGGCAAAAGATTATCCATCGCGATTTGAAACCGCTGAACGTGATGATTCAGGACGGCATTCCCATTAGTGAAGCCGCCAAAATTCTCGACTTTGGTTTGGCCAAGATCAAATCGGGTGAATTGCTGGGCTCGTTCATTGCTGCGCAGACGACCGGCTTGATGGGTTCGCCTTTTTATATGGCGCCGGAACAATGGTCAGACGAACCGCCGGACGCGCGCTCAGACGTCTATAGCCTCGGCGTGATGCTTTACCAAATGCTGTGCGGCGAAGTGCCGTTCAGAGGCAGCTCGATTCCGGCGATTATGAAAAAGCATCTGACGCAGGATGTTCCGACGCTGGCTTCGAAAGGCATCGACGTGCCGCCGCAGATCGAAGCGGTCGTGCGTCATGCTTTGGAAAAGGACCCAAAGTATCGCACTCCGTCAGCGGAAGACTTTGCGAACGAATTGCGGGCGGCTATGGCTTCGGCCAGTGCTACCTTGAAGCGCACGGGCGAATCGGCGGAAATCGATCCTTCAGAGACACTGGTTTCACCGCCCTCTGAGTCCGAGACGATGGCTCAGAAAGGATCGAGTACCGCCTTCGATCCGCTGGCAGGAACAATTAGCGCGGCCTCATTGCTGGACGACGAAACAAAAATACGCGCGGCCCGGGAAGAGTTAGAACGCGAAGCTGCGGCCCGGCGGCAACTGGTCGATGACACGCAAAGACGTAAAGCCGAAGAGGAAGAGCAACGTCGCCAGGCCCAGGAAGCAGAGCGCTCCGAAGAAAGGGAAGAAGAGCGCCGTCGCCTGGAAGAACTGGTCGCCAGCCAAACAAAGTTAATCGAAGAGAAGCTCACGCAACTCGCCGCAACCATGACGCCCAAGACCACGGCCGTCGTGGATCCCGAAGCGACACAGGTGCAGGGCATCGGCATGGCGACCGGTGACAACAGCTTTCCCGGAACCGCAAGTCATCCATTTCCCAAGATGGATGTGAGTCTGGTTCCCCAAAAGAGGTCTTCACTGCCACTAATTATCGGGTTGGTCGCGGTGCTTTTGATTGGCGGAGGTGTGGGCGGATTTTTTCTGCTGAAATCAAAGACTCCACCCGTGGGTCCCGGCAAACAAAACCCACCTCTGGATCCGGAAGTGGCCTTAAAGCCGAATCTGGTCGAAATCCCGGGAGGCGTTTTTCAGATGGGCCGCAACGATGCACTTCCGACTGAAGCGCCGGCCCATCAGGTAACTATCAAAGCATTCGAGATGGATAAGAACGAAGTCACAAATGCCGAGTACGCACGATTCGTCAGAGAGGCCAATCATCCCCCCCCGGAGGGGTGGGGCAGCATCAAAGCGCCGGTGGGTGAGGAACTGCTGCCGGTGTCAGATGTTTCTTATGACGATGCGATTGCCTTTGCTGAATGGCGTTCGAAGCGTGACGGCGTGACGTACCGCTTGCCCACGGAAGAGGAATGGGAGTACGCCACTCGCAACGGCGACCAGGATACTCTCTATCCGTGGGGCAACACCTGGCTGCCGGCGCACGCAGCCACTCAGGAATCCGGAGTCGGCAAGGAGCAGCCAGTGGGCAGCTATCCGCAAGGCGGTAACCGGTGGGGCGTGCAGGATCTAATCGGAAATGTCTGGGAATGGACTTCCACCAGGGCTTCGGTGTATCCGGGTAGTCCGCTGAAAATTCCGGCGCAGAATCAGGATTGGGTCGTGGCGCGAGGCGGCAGCTATAGCAGCCCGGCAAATAAACTAAGCGGTACCATGCGCGACTGGTTCGCGCCAACAACCAGAGATCGCGTGTTGGGATTTCGTTTGGTCAAGTCCCGCTGATAACTCGTCCCGAAACGGTTAGGAATCCGCTAAACTGCGGGGCACTTGCTTTTCAGAGCCTGGTTTCCTCACAATCAGTCGCAGTCAGCAGACCGCGAAGGCCATTAGGCTTTGCTATGTGGATGCGAGCCACCGCAAAACCGATCATGCGGAATCGTCATTTCAAGGTACACGGAGGATAAGATGTTTCGACAGGCCAATAAATTCCTTTCCCCCAGTTGGGGTGCCGTTCTAATCTCGTTTTCGATTTTGATGCTGGCCGCCAACGCGCCGGCGCAGGAGACGGGTGGAGAGTTGAGCGGCGGGGCCGGAATCTTTCGCCCCAAAAATCCGGAAGCCAAACGCAGCTCTAATCCGTCACGACCCGTCGTGCGACCTAATCGACCCGTGCGGCCGAACCCGGCGGAGATCGAAGAAAGATTTGAAGACGCACTCGCTGCCGGCAACGATGCCCGGGATGCGCGCAAGTTTCCCGCCGCCGAAGCTTCTTATCGCTCCGCGGTAAGCTTGAAACCACGCGACGCCCGAGCGCATTACGGTTTGGGCAACATCTTCACCGACCAGCAGCGTTGGGACGATGCCGAGCAATCGTACCGGCGCGCGGTCGATCTTGCTCCCAGCAGCGCGGAATCTCTGGTGGCGCTCAGCTATGTTTTGGTCCAGCCGCGCACCGGCGCCATGAACGCGCAAAGATTTGCCCAGGCTGAAACCTTCGCCCGGCGGGCTACGCAGTTGCAGCCGAACAACGCGGTCGCCTTTGATCAGTTGGGAATGGCAATGACGGCGCGTGGCATATTTAATAAGGACACCGAAGCAGCGTTTCGCCGCGCGGTCGAACTCGATCCGAACTTCGTGGTGGCGCAGGTTCATCTGGCCGGTGTGCTGCGCCGTTTGAATCGCTGGAATGAAGCTGAGCCTCTTTACCGGGCGGCGATCGATCGGGCGAAGGACGCCACGACCCTGGTGCTGATTGCCGATGCGATGCAGGCAGAGCAGCGGTGGAGTGATTCGGATCCCGTTCTGCGGCGGGCACTGCAACTTGATGCGCGGAATCCCGGCGCCTTGCTTCTTTTGGGGCGCCTGCTGGCGGTGAACCGGAAATATGGCGAAGCGGAAACTGCTTTGAAAGCCGCGATCGAAGTGAATCCCAAAAGTTTTCCAGCGCGAAACATTCTGGGCCGCGTATATTTGGGGCTGGAGCGTTATGATGATGCGTTCAGTACTTATGACAAGGCCGTCGAACTGGCTTCCGATGCGGATCGAAAACAGCTCGCCGGCATGTTCGGCTTTGGTGGAGTCGGCGATGGCTATTTGAAAGCCGGCCGGCCGAAGGATGCTGTGCGCGCCTACCAACGGGCCTTGCAGTTCGATCCAAATAATGCAGAGTTGCAGAACAAACTTACGGCCGCGCGATCCAGATCATAACGGGAAACTCAAATGAAACGTTGCCCCAAGTGTAATCGAACCTATACCAGCGATAATCAGAAGTTTTGCACGCAGGATGGCGGAGTGCTCGAGACGGTTGTCGCGCATCAGGGCGAAACTATTCGCATCGACTCGTCGCAACTGCGGAACACCCTCGAGGATGTACCCGGCGACGTTCATGGTGAGCAGCCCACCAGGACGATTTCGCGCGAGTTGATTCGCGAGACCCCGCCCGCCTTTGACCCCCATAAGACGGTTATGGCGCGTCCTGAAGAAACGACTCGCGGGCGTGACCGGATCACCAAGGATCTGGAGCCGCCACCGGGGACTACGCCTCCCCCGCCGCATACATCAGCATCGCTCCCGCCTGCCCCGCGGCATACCTCAGCAACACTGCCGCCACTGCCGCAGGCCTCAGGCTCGTTACCGATGCCGGATTCGGGAACGTTGCCTTCGCTGCCATCTTTACCGCTGTCGCCGTCGCAGTCGCTGGAACAGACGATGGCATCCGGTCCAATTGGAATGCCCCCTCAGGTGCAGCAGGCTGGATACGTTGGCGCTGCTGCTGCGCCGCAGAGCCAGGCCGCGGCCCGGCCGGCAAAGAAATCAAAACTTCCTTTAGTGCTAGGAATCCTGGCAATGCTTTTCGTTTTGGGAGTTGGCGGAATCGCCGCCGCGTACTTTGTTGTCTGGCCCATGTTGGCGAAACGCACAGTCTCTCCGGCTGAGCCGCAACCGCGCCCTTCGATCGAATCGCCCCGAGCGCCTGAACCAACGCCCGCTATCGAAAGCAAAAATCCGCCTAACGAGCCGCCGCCTTACTCTCCGCCTCCGAACGCGGTGGAGTTTGTAAACTCGAACGCTGAGCTCGACGGCAAACTCGCCGAGCATTACGTCGACTTCTCGTTCTACTATCCGCGAGGATGGCAAAAAGATCCGGCGGCAGGCGTGCCGGGGGCCACTAACTTCGCGAAAGTCGAGCGACGTATCCCACCCGATTTCACCCAGGAGAATTTCGCCGTGGGCTCGTACCTGTCAGCTGGGTCAGCCGATTCGGACCGCGCCGTGTTCCACACCCTGGCAGAAAATCTCAGTTCTCAGTTCGCCAAAAAATTCCCCGAATACCGAAAAGTTTCCGAGGGCATGGCGAAAGTGGGTGTCTATGAGGGATACGAATTTCGCTTTGAGGGCATGTCACGGGATACTGCTAAGGGCGACCTCAACCTGTGGGGGCGCGTGATTTTTCTGCCTCCGGTTGATGGCAGCAAGAATGGCGTTACCCTTTTGATGCTGGCGACTTCGCTCGCGCCGGAACTGAAGAGCGTTGAAGACGTCGGCGTCAAAGGCGAATTGCCCATGATGCTCGAGTCGTTTCGTTTCGGGAAGAAGTAGCGCGCCAACCAACATCTCGGGGCAGTAGCCCGACCGTAAGGGAGGGCTTAATTTGAGGGTTTAGTATAAGCCCTCCCTTACGGTCGGGCTACTGCCCCGCTTCGCATATTCGCAACCTATGAAAATCGTACTGGCAGAAGATCGCGGCGGGAAATTGCTGGGTGAACGTACCTTTACCAATGAAGAGGTATTGGTCGGCCGCGATCCGGCCGTGTGTCATTACTTCTTCCCGCAGGATCAGTGGCCGATGGTCTCGCGCAAACATTGTGAGTTCCAAATGCGCGAAGGCCGCTGTCTGGTAGTTGACGCGAACTCTCGATTTGGCACCTTTGTTAATGGGCAGAGAATCAGCGCGCCGGTTGAAGTCAGAGTTGGCTCGCACATACAACTCGGCGCCGGCGGACCCATCCTGCGCGTCGTCAGCATCGAACAGAGTCCCAGTTCAAAGCCGGCGCCGCCTGAGCTGGCAGGCATTGCGACATTTCGTGAATCGCAAGAGAACAGATTGCCTCGAGCGCCCGAAGCGCCTGCATCAGTTTCGCCTCCGCCAATAGCTCCCGATCTCAGGGCCCATAAAACGCCGAGCCCGCCATCGCCAGGTTCCGGATCGCGCGGGGCAGCGGCGCACCTCGAGCTAATCGACGAAGTCACTCGCCAGGCCAAGCTGATTGATTTGAGTCGTGAGGTCACACGCATCGGCCGTGATCCCGAGGGCGAAGTTGTAATCGAGGCCGCGGCCGCGGTGGTCTCTCGCCGTCACGCCGAGATCCGCAAAGATGGTGAACAGTTTTCCATAACCGATCTGAAGAGCTTCAATGGCACACTGGTCAACGGACAGCGGATCACCGGCACTGTTACGCTCTTTGGTGGTGATCATATCCAGCTGGGCGTGGGTGGGCCCGAATTGCGTTTGATTGATCCTGCTCATCCGGCGCCGGCGCACAGAGCGATCCAGCCCGGGGCTCCGACTCCCAGCCAGCAGTTGATCCCTTCGGAATTTGGCCAGTTGGCGGCAATGGCCCGGCGCGAAACAATTGTGGCGAGCGGATCTGGAACCCAACGGCCGGCGGCTCGGCCGCCTGACCCCACTCAACCACAATTGCTGGCCCGCCTTTCTTTCGAGAATCGTCCGCAGCTTTCCGTGGGCCGCGCGGCCGACAACGATCTGCGCCTGGACGGATTGCAAATCTCAAATCACCATGCGCGTTTCGCGCGCACCAACGGCAGCGTCGCAGTCGAAGATGCCGGCTCAACCAACGGCGTGTACGTCAACGGTGAACGAATTACCAGCCGGCGTCCGGTCCAGCCGTCCGATGTAATTCAAATTGGGCCGTTTGTCTTGCAGGCCGACGCACACCAGGGCGTCGCAGTTTTCGATACGCGATCAAAGACGCGGATCGACTGTATCAACATCGTCAAGATCGTCACCAACCGATCCGGCGGCGGTACGATCAGGTTGCTGGATGATGTCGGTCTGACGATTCAGCCCAATGAGTTTGTGGGATTGCTGGGACCATCAGGCGCCGGCAAATCGACTTTGATGGACTCGCTGAACGGCATGCGTCCGGCGACCAGCGGCAACGTCCTCATCAACAATCTCGATCTCTACCGGCACCTGGACTCGCTCAAGCAATCAATTGGTTATGTGCCGCAGGACGACATCATTCATCGCGAGCTGACTGTCTATCGCACGCTCTATTATGTCGCGCGCTTGCGTCTGTCGGCTGACGTTTCGGGGCGGGAGATAGATCAGATCGTCAATGAAGTGATGGACGTTACCGGCCTGTCGGAACGGCGCGACGTGCCGGTGGGCCAACTCTCCGGTGGCCAGCGCAAGCGCGTTTCGATCGCGGTCGAATTGATTACCAAGCCTTCGGTGATCTTTTTGGACGAGCCGACTTCCGGACTGGATCCGGCAACGGAAGAGAAGATCATGAAGCTCTTTCGGCAGATCGCCGAAAGCGGCCGCACCGTAGTGCTGACGACCCACGCGATGGAAAACGTAAAGCTGTTCGACAAGATCGTAGTCTTGATGCGCGGCAAACTGGTTTTCTATGGCGGGCCACAGGAAGCCCTGGCGCACATCAAAGCGGAAAGCTTTAAAGATCTCTACGACAAACTCGAAGCGCCCGTTGATGAACAGATCGCGGCCATGCCGCCGCTTCCTCCCAACGCCTCGAAGTCCCAGAAGCAGGCATTCAAGCAGCGGCGCGAGCAGATTGCCGAGCAGGTCGCTGACGATTGGAAGAAAAAATTTCAAGCCACGGAAACTTATCGCCGCAACGTGGTCGAGCCGCTCAGCCTTTTGCCGCGCGACGGTCGCGCGGCCGCGCCACCCAAACGACGCAACAGTCCCGTGGATGCCGTGCGTCAATGGGGCACGCTGACGCGGCGTTATCTGGAAGTTCTCAGCCGCGACAAATTCAATTTGCTGATTCTCTTTGGCCAGGCGCCCATCATTGCCTTTCTTACCTATTTGGTCGTGGACGCCAAGAGCCCGCGCGACTTTCCTTATTTCATGCTGGCGCTGGTTTCAGTTTGGTTTGGCACCTCCGTGTCCTCGCGCGAAATAATCCGTGAGCGCGCTGTTTACACGCGCGAGCGAATGGTGAATTTGCGGCTCTTTCCCTACGTTGCTTCAAAGCTGTTTGTGTTGGCCCTGATCGTATTTCTGCAGTGTGCGCTGCTGTTCGCATCTATAAAGTTTTTGCACTATGTCGGGCTCATGAATGTGCCCGGGTGGGCCATACCACAAATCGCGATCATTTTGCTGGCAGCGCTGGTAGGAATTGCGCTGGGCCTTTTGGTCTCGGCGATCGTCAAGACTTCCGAGATGGCCACCAGCCTGGTGCCGCTAATCCTGATTCCACAGATTCTCTTCTCGGGCCTGGTGGGCGTGCCGACGGGGATTTCAACCAAAGTTATCGGCACGCTGATGCCGGCGACGTGGGCGTTTGATGGGCTAAAGCAATTCTCCACCCTCGACACACTGGACGAAGAGGGCTCTGATCCCGAAGGCGCGAACAAAGGGCGCGGTCTTTACAAGCACTATGAGGACCTGAATGACGAGAACATCAAGAAAGCGCAGGATGACGTCGCCAATTATAAGAAAGACGCGGAAGACGACTCGAAGGAATACGAGCGGAAGATGAAGGATTATGTGAAGGATTTACAAAGCGGCCAGCAGGCTGACCAGCCCAAAGCGCCTAAATTAAAGGAGCCGCCGAAAGTCCCCGACGCAGAAAAGATACCGGAAGACTTGAGCACCTACATAAATTTTCTGCATCCGTGGGGTCACTGGATTATCGACCCACTGGCGCTAATATTGATGTTTTTTGCGTTGGTGATCGCAACCATCACCACGCTCAGAGCGCAGGATATTTTGTGACGCAGAAAACTTTAAGTGCGGGGAGGCTGTTTGTTGTAAATCATTATGTAGAGTTGATTCGCCAGTCCCAGGTTCAGAGGTTTTAGTAGTTTGTATTCTTCGCCGGCCGCCTTCTTGTTTCCCGACTTCAGATACGCATAACCCAAATTGAAATGAGCTCCGGCGTAATCCGGTTTGAGTGTGATCGCCTGCTGGTGAGCGGCAATCGCTTCTTTCCATTTTCCGAGGCTGCCGTATCCATAGCCCAGGTTATTTTGTGCCGCGGGCCAGTCCGGCTTTAACTGAACCGTCTTTTGAAAGGCGGCCAGCGCTTCTGGTTTCTGTTGCAGTCTGCTGTAGGTGATCCCAATGTTGAAGTGTCCCTCGGGTAGCTCCGGCTTGAGTTGAATCGCGTGCTTGAGAGGCTCGACTGCCGCACCAAAATTGCCGGTATTGTTATAGGCCCATCCCAGATTGCTGTACGCTTCAGCATAATCCGCCTTTAGTTGAATGGCGCGCTTGAAAGCTTCGATCGCTTCCGGCCAACGTTTGGTTTTGCCCAAAGCATAGCCCATGTTGTTATTCGCCTCGGCGTCATCGGGCTTCAGCCGAATTACTTGACGATAACTCTCCGCGGCTTCCGGATAGCGGCCCAGCTTGTCGTAAATCCACGAGAGATCGCTATAAGCGTCAGCGGAATCCGGCTTGAGCCGAACCGCTGTCTTATAAGCCTCGATTGCCTCCGGGAATTTCTCCAGCCGTCGATAAGCGTCGCCCAGATTGTTATGAGCTTCAGCATAGTTGGGTTTGAGGCTTACGGCCTGCTGGTAATCGGCTACTGCAGCTTCGTAGCGGCCGGCGTTGTAAGCTGCCACCCCTCGATCGTAATAAGCCAGACTGAGAGCATTGCGGGTGTCGTCATCCGCGGGTTCAAGCGCATGAGCTCGTTTTAGAGCCTCGAGCGCTTCTTCAGTTCGGTCCAACTTGAGATATGCGTTCCCCAGGGCGAGGTAAGCATCAGCCCAGTCCGGTTTGAGCAGAAGCGCTTGCTTGTCAGACGTGACGGCTTCATCGTATCGGCCCAGGTTGAAATAGGCTTCGCCGAGGTTCAGGTGTGCTTCCGGGTAATTAGCTTTCAGGCGGATGGCTTGTTGATACGAAGCAACCGCCTTTTCGTAATTACCGGCGTCAAAGAAATCATCGCCCTGCTTGTTGTGGTCTTCAGCGGTCGAAATGCGCCGGGCAGGATCGCCAAGTGGCCTGGTGAAGTCGAGCGGCGGTTTGGTGGAATCACTGGTTCTGTTTCCCGAATCTCCGGCGCGTGACGTTTGCTGGCGATTACCGGCGGTGGTTTGTCTTTGCGTGTGAGCTGCGCGCACGGCGGAGCGAACGACAGTCTTCTTTTCCAGACGCTTCGTCGCGTGCACCACGTTCTTGGGAGGGGTAAAAATGCCTTTGCCGAATTTGGCCTCGACGTCGGCGCTGGCCAGCAGCACACTTGCGCCGCCGCTAATATCCTGAGCGCGAACACTGTTGTCGGCGAAACAGGTGCAGGCCAGCAATATTGAGAGGGCAAGTCGCGAATAACGAGAAGACTGGTTTTTCATCACTTAACTCCGATGTATCCAATCAGTAATACGCTGCATGGGCAATCGAACGCTCCGCAAAGTCTACTGTGACGTGCGCGAGCTTGTAAACAAGCCCTGAAGGATCGCGAATAGGCCCATTCGACGGGACTCCTGCCCTGATGCCAAATTCATTACATTGATCTTAGTTGTCGATCCTATTACCTTACGCCGTCTTCGAGGCGTGTTTTCAGCCTGAGCCGAAGGCCCGAAGGATCCAGCAGCAAAGGAGAACCCAGATAGGTCCGGAAAACCAAATAGAGCGGCTTGCCGCTCACCAGTGCGGTAAGGCTTGCCTTACCGGCCCCGGCTGATTTCTCTATGAGGCTGCGCCTCGAAATCTCTCAAAATGAATTTCATATCTCCCAACTCGCCGGCCTACTATCTGACTTCGGTTACCAAGGATCGTTTGCCGGTCTTTCGTCTTGACGCCCTGAAATCGGTCGCTTGTGACGCGCTCAACGAATCGCGCGCATCCGGAGGGTTTTTAATACTCGCTTACGTAATCATGCCCGACCACCTGCATGTGATCAGCGATGGTGAAAAGAAGGCGGCAGTAATTCTTCGCTTCATTAATGGAATTATGAGTCGTCGAATAATCGACTTTCTGAAAAGAGAAGGTCATAGTTCGTCACTTGAAAAGCTAAGACATGAAAGCTACCGTCGTGGCCACGAGTATTCCCTTTGGGACCATCATCCGAATGTTCGGTTACTTACCAGCGAGAGTATGTTTATGCAGCGTGTACATTACACGCATCAGAATCCGGTAAGGATGGGCTTGGTTGATAGTGCTGACGAGTATCACTACTCAAGCGCTCGGATCTGGAATAGAGCTCCGCGCGAAGCTGAACCGTTAATGGTAGATATTGGGAGGATCAAGTGGAGACGTGGAGGCGCAGCCTCCTAATCAGTTTTCCCGCTGAACGGTAAGGCAAGCCTTACCGCATTGGAGAGCGGCAAGCCGCATGACGAAGAGAAAAGGCTACATACCCATTCTACTTTGGTTCGTCATTTTCGCATTAAGCAGCGAGTGCGCACAGGAGTTTCTTCCATCTCCTCCCGCCGATCGCACTCTGGTTTACATTCTCGACGAGCAAAACAAACTGGTGCCGCTGCCTTTTGAAGCAGGCAAAACCCCGCTACATCAGGATCAGATCGCGAAGAGTACTAAGGTAAGTTACGTCGAGCTCAAGGGTGACCACTCGCCGATGATTATGAAGACGCCACTGCCGCGCTGGTTTCTTTTCACTTACGAGCGGCCCGGCGCGCATCCGCCTTTCCTGGTCTGGCTCACGCCGCGCCGCGGGGCGCGCAGAGTCACGGCGATTGCACAGCGCGGGTTCAGCGGTCTGGCCATCTCTTCCGAAGAAATCATTAAGCCGACGATTCGCGTACTCGCGAAGGAAGGCGAACAGGTTTTCATGGAATTTCGCCCGCGCACTTCGCTGATGCCTGGTGAATATGCGATTATTGGCGATGACCTGTCGCGGATAGCCACCTTCCGTGTGCTGAGCGCGACTGAGCGTTAGTTAATGAAAGCAGGAACTTGATGCCTTCAGCAAAAACGCCCCCGACATTGGGAGGCACTCGAATTTCGTTCTGGACTCCCGGGAGATTAATTCTCACGCTGGTCGTGCTTGGTTTGTTAGCTGCGCTGGGCCTATCGAGCTGCAATTCAAGTGAAGTTACCAACACTAATAATGCGGCCCCGGCTAATCGGGTCAACCCACCTGCGCGGACGGTTCCTCCCGTCTCGGGTCCAGTCAGCCTGCCAAATGATTTGCGCGACAAGCAGTTGCAAACTCTCGACGGTGAGCCGCTAAAACTTTCTGATTACGATAACAAGGTCCTGGTCGTGAACATCTGGGCCACCTGGTGCGGTCCCTGCCGTTTGGAAATGCCCGAGCTGGTAAAGGTTAGCAACGAGTACAAATCGCGCGGCCTGGTGGTGCTAGGGTTGGCCACTACTTATAACGAGCACAACGATACCGCTCACGTTAAGGAATACGTGCGGTCGCAGAAAATTCCGTACAAAATTATCTGGGATGATGGAACGCTGGCGCAGCCGTTAGTCCAGTTGGTGGGAGGCCGGCAGGTGATTCCCCAAAGCTTTGTCATCTCGCGCGATGGCCGGATCGTGAAACACTTTCAGGGCTTCAGCGAACTCTCCACGCCGCAGTTGCTGCGACAAGCGATCGAAGAGGCGCTGAACGAAAAAGGCAAAGCGTGAGCTGGATTGATTCATTTATACATTGGTTCATTGATCCAATGATTCAATGAACCAATATTCAAACGATGCAGGAAATCAGAAAAAAACTTCAAGGTGAATTGGACGAGCTGGAAAGCGAGCTGCGCATTACCCTGCCGAAAGAGATTAAGCGCGCGCTCGAGTTTGGCGACCTGCGTGAGAACTCAGAATATCAAACCGCGCTGCAGCGACAGACGATGGTCAAGGCCCGCATTCGCGAGCTGCGCCAGCGCATGAGCGAAGTAAACTCAATCGATATCTCGAAGATTCCGCACGACAAGGCTTCTTACGGCTCGACTCTGGTGCTGTATGACGCTGAGCGGGAAGAGGAAGTTACTTACCGGCTGGTAACGCCGGAAGAGAGCGACCCGCCGCAAGGCTTGATTTCCACCGTCTCGCCGATTGGCCGCAGCCTGATGGGCAAAGAAGCGGGCGACGAAGTGGTCGTCAGTATCCCTTCCGGCTCACGACGCTTCGAGATCCGGCGGCTGACGACTCTGCATGATGAAGTGAAATAAGGTTTGCCGTGTAGTGATTAAAGTCACCGGCCTTGTACGATCAACCCACAACACCCCCACGACTCGATTTGCGCATCCTCAAAGATTTCTTTGACGCACCGCAATTCCTCTGTTATGCCAGGAACAATGAATCAATGATTAAATGAATTAATGATTCAATGAGCTCGTTCCCACTCCATGTGTTTGTACGCGCCGAAGTCTTCAATCACCACAAACCCCAGCCGTTCGTAAAAACGATGGGCGTCGTTATTCATCATGAAGACCATGTGACGCAGGTTCTTTTTGGTGGAAAAGGCTTCATTGATCAGTTCTCGAATTAACAGAGTGCCCACCCCGCGATTCTGAAACTGCGGCAGCAGCGCGATATCCATCAGGCGGATTTGTTCGTTATTGCGGCCAATCCAAATGCGGCCCGCCGGCTGCTCGTCAATCAGTATTAAGTCGTACTCGGCATCAGGAAACCGCGCGTCGTATTCGCGGCGCTGCATTTCAAACTGGTATTTCAAAAAAAGTTCCTGCTGTCCGGCGGGCCATTCAACCTGGGCTAGTTCATCGGCCCGGGTGCTGGTGTAAACTGAAAACAGGAATTCATCGTCCCCGTCAGTCATGGCGCGTAGCGTTAGCTGTTCACCGCCTGGCAGTGAAGACCCCGCGCGAATTGCCTTCAACAGAACTTCCGCTCTTTTTGGCATACTGTATCTTAGCGATTGAATCTCGGCAGAAAAACAATAGACTGCTTGGCATCAGAGAGCCATGGTGTCTTACAAACTAAATCCTTTCGCTCATTTCGTTGAGAGCCATTTGCTGCCGGTCCCTCAGTTTGCCGTTTTCAATCGACTGACCGGCGAACTGGTTGAGCTTGCGCCGACGGCCCTTAGTTTGTTAATGGCAGTCAAACAAGGCAGCGCGATTTCTTTCGACGAGTCGCAGCTCGAGCAGCTGGCTAAGTATAACTCTGAGATCGTCACATTGATCCAGCAACAGTTTCTGACCCCTAACGACGATGTTACGCTGGCAGCCTTTGCTGGCTACTACGTCGCGCGCCCACTACAGAGCCCGGCTATTACTTATCGAACAGAGACCGGAACGACGATGCTGGTGAGGCTTTCCATGACTGAACGGGTGTTCTCACCGGCGGCCGATCAGGTCGCACCAGTCATTGAAGAAGAAATGCCGCCCGTGGCCGCGCGAATTTTTTCGGTCGCCGATGGACGCAAAACACTGGCAGAAATCGCTTCGGCCGAAACGCCTGGACAAAATGGTGTCGACGCGCCGTCGTTTTGCGAGGCCATGGACTTTTTGACCAAACCCGAACGCCAACTAGTCAAACTGACTTTGGAAAACGAAGGATTTGACCATCCTAATGAGCCCGTCAACACAGTGCCGCGCAATTTATATCATGCGCCACGCTCAGGTGCTCCGGCGCGGGGCACCGATTCCAAGGCGTTAACCGATTTTCACCAGGAAGGAATTCGTAACGCTGAGTGGGAATTTGATGTGGTCGAATCAACCGTCAACCACGCGTTTCGATTTCCGAATGAAGCACTGGGCGGCATGGATTACGGATCGCGTTTTTGTGTTTCCACCTTGAAACAGGAAATTGTTGCTCGGCTTGGCAACTCGGATTGCCTCAATATTCTGGAAGTCGGAGGCGGAACAGGATCTTTTGCGCGGGCATTTCTCAACCAGGCGCGCTCGATGAACACGAGCGTGAGGTATCACATACTTGATCTCGCCCCCGCGCTCATCGAGAGTCAGCGCCAATTGTTATCAAACGCCAGCCCGCCCGTTGAGCACTTTCAGCAGGATGCCACTGCGTTCGATCTGCCCGGCCGCGAATTCGATCTAATCATCGCCAACGAAGTGATCGCGGATTTCCCGACCGCAGAAGTGCAGCGCAATTCATCCCCGCAGGCCGATGCCGGCCACCAATGGATCGGTGAAGGAGGCCAATACGTTGAGAAATACTCGCTGTCTGTCGACGATGCCCCCCAACAGTTCCTGGTTAACGCGGGTGTTTTCAAGTTCGTCGAGCGAGCCTGGAGTCATCTTGCGCCGGGCGGCGCGCTGGTAGTCTCAGAATATGGTGGTGAGCATAAGTATCCGGCCGAAGCCTTCCACCTGAACCATGCCGAGTTTTCCATTCACTTTGGACACGTGATGGACTGCGCACGGAAAGTTGGGTTTCAAAGCCGATTGCTGACGCTCGGAGATTTTCTCGGCGTTAACGAAGATGTGTCGATGTTAAATGGCAACAACGAGCACATCCAATGTTTGAATCACGTGTTCAAAAAATACGGAGCGTCGCTCGAGTTTAGGTTAATATCAGAACGCGAGTTCAAAGAAAGATTTCAAGAACTGGCGACGCGAATAGATCTCTGTGGCTACTCGTTTCGGCCTCTGGCGGGTGGTTTTCATTATGGCCCGAACATCCGCGATTTCATGGTCTTGATAATGCGCAAGCCGGTGGCGTAGAGACATTCCCGGCCAGTCGTGAAAGGAAAAACCGTGGTTGAGACGCTAACACACGAAGCTTTTCGCAAACATCTCGGAGCAAAATTCGAGGTCGAGCTCGAACCAGAGAAGAGCATTGCGCTTGAGCTCATCGAAGTATCCGAGTTGAAGCAATTCGGACCACAAGAGGGCTTCTCGATTGTGTTTCTTGGTCCAAACGAGATTTTTCTGGGGCAGGGAACTCGTCAGATGAAGCACGAGGAGTTCGGCGAATTCGATATATTTATCGTTCCCATTGCCCAGAATGAAGCAGGCTATAGCTATCAGGCAGTATTCAATCGAGTGAGAACTGGTTCCGAGGCCGCCGGACAATCTCGTCTTACTTAATCTCCCACTAAAGCCACCGAAAAAGCCTGTTTTGCGGTCGCCTACACCGCAGACCAGACTTCCTCGCTGAAAACGCTCGGCAAAATCCTGGACAATTCACGTCGAAACATTTAATCCGACGTTTCAGCATCGGCCACCGACCGCAGAGACCACTAGTGGGTGGTGACTGAACTTGAATTTGCCTTTGTAGTAACGCACCCAGGCGGAGTTGATGACAGAAAATCCAACTTTGTAAATTTTTTCTTGCAACTTTATGGCTAATTCATTAGACTGACGCACTTTCAACAGTATAGTTGCCTGAAACCACATACCGCAGGAGGGTGGCTCATGAGTAGTTCTCGAAGAAATTTCCTCAAAAAAGGTGCATTAGGAGCTTTGGCTGCCGGAGTCTCGTTGGGGATTTCGAACAAGACCGTGGCCGCCACCGCCGGCTCCAACTTGCCCGAGCTGCCAGACATGGCCGCGTTTCAGGCGCAGTTGAAAAGTGAGTTCCTGATTGGCAAATCGAAAGTTCCCATCCGGCTCATAGACGTCATCAAGCATGGCTCGAAGAAGACCATGCTCGGAAACAAGGAAGCGTTTACGTTGAGCTTCCGCGGAACTCTGAAGCCGTCTCTGAAACAAGAAACGTACACGATCGAGCACGCCAAGCTGGGTGCCTTCTCGATGCTGGTCGTGCCGGTCGTCTCAAAAGACAAAGAGGCACGCTACTACGAGGCCGTAATCAACCGGCTGCACTCGTAAAGAAAAAGGTACTGTCAGCTTCTAGAGGAGAAAGAAATGGCCCAACCATTTGTAGGCGAAATCAGAATGTTTGCGGGGAACTTCGCGCCGGCAGGCTGGATGTTTTGTGATGGCCAATTGCTGCCGATTTCCGAAAACGAGACTCTTTTTAATCTAATTGGCACAACTTACGGCGGAGATGGCCAGAGCACTTTCGCATTGCCCGACCTGCGTGGGAGGTTACCGTTACATCAAGGGCAAGGAAACGGAACTTCGAGCCGCCAGCTTGCTGAAAGCGGTGGGACGGAATCGGTGACCTTGACGACGCAGCAAATTCCCACGCACACGCACCCTGCATCGTGCAGTTCCGGTGGCGGGACACCATCGTCAGATCCGAACAACGCAACCTGGGCAGCGGGTGACGTGAACATGTACAGCAACGCCGCCGTCACTGGATTCATCGGAGGCGGACTTCCGAGCGCTATAACAGGAGGTAGTCAGCCCCATGACAACATGGTGCCTTTCCTGTGCGTCAATTACATCATTTCCCTGTTTGGAATTTATCCTCAGCGTCCATGACGAGCCGACTGGTGATGAACGAGAGGCTTGAATTCGGAAACTGACGACTAAATCAGAGGAGTAAACAATCATGGCTGAACCCTTCATGGGAGAAATTAGAATTTTTAGCTTTGACTATGCGCCGAATGGCTGGGCGTTATGCAACGGTCAGTTCCTGCCAATCAACCAGAATCAGGCTCTCTTCTCGTTGCTGGGAACTACCTATGGCGGCAACGGTCAGACTACGTTTGCATTACCGGATTTGCGTGGCAGATCGCAGATTCATAACGGCAGTGGCCACACCTTGGGTGAAACCGGTGGGCAGGAGGCGGTGACTATTACCACCCAGACGATGCCCGCCCACTTCCACAATAATCTGGCTAACCCGAATACAAACAACGCCGTCATTGGCGGAAGCGCGAACGCCACCTTGGCTAGCCCGGTGGGAAATTTTTGGGCGAACTCTGGCAAATCTGGATACACCACATCGCCTTCGAATGCGTTGATGGGCGCCGGCACCGTTTCGAACGTCGGTGGCAGCCAGGCGCATAACAATATGTCGCCGTTCCTGGTGCTCAATTTTTGTATCGCTCTGACCGGAATCTTTCCGTCCCAGAACTAGAAAGGAAACGAAATCATGGCAGACCCGTTTGTAGCTGAAATCAGGATCTTTCCTTTTAATTTTGCGCCCACGGGTTGGGCGATGTGCAACGGTCAGATACTGCCGATAAGTCAGAACACCGCGCTCTTTTCATTGCTGGGGACGACTTATGGCGGCAACGGGCAGTCGACGTTTGCACTTCCGGATCTTCAAGGCAGGGCTGCCATGCATCCGGGGCAGGGTCCAGGGTTAAGTCAGCGTGACTTGGGTCAGGAAAGCGGCGAGGAAAGTGTGACTCTCTTGCAGTCAGAGATGCCGGCACATCAGCATAACGTGGGTGGCGCCGTAGCCGCGAATGGGAATTCCCCGTCCCCCGTAGGAAATATATGGGCGCAGGCGGAACTGGGGCCACGGGCCTCGGTCAATGCTTACGGAACACCGGCTACGGGAAAAGTGAACCCCAACATACTGGCAGTTGGGAACCCACCGGTCCCAGTTATTGCCGGTGGCAGTCTGCCGCACAATAACCTGATGCCTTATTTGACTCTGAATTTCTGTATTGCACTGCAAGGCGTTTTCCCGCCTCGCACGTGATCGCGACGGGACTGATTTCGGATCCGAGGACCATCAAGCCACTCGCTCGAGCATTTTATGAGCGAGCCTTCAAACCAGTCTTAGTACCGCCGGCTTTTCGAAGCTGGACACGAGGAGTTTAAGATGCTGCACTCACGACCCTCCAACCACGCTCCGCGCAGAAAGATTCTTACCTTCGCAGTCATCTTTGCGCTGGTGGGTATCACTGCGCTCGCAATGTCGTGGTCTCCGATAACCCCAGGTTCCGCTGCGGGCAAAAGCCCAGAGAAGAGAAGTCTTCGGGCGCGCGGACGCGATGGGCGTGCGCTCCCCGCCGCCGCAAGGCTGGCCAGCCCATTGGTTCCGGTCGGCTCGGTAACGGTTGACCGAACCGATGATCCATCAGGAGTAGCTTTGGTGGCGGCATCCGTATGTAGTGTGGCGGCTAACGATTGCAGTCTCCGGGGCGCGGTCGCCTTTGCCAACGCGAATCCCGGCACCACGATTAATGTCCCGGCCGGAACATACAATTTGACGATCCCCGGCGGGTTCGTTGAGTTCCTTAACGGCGATGACACGTTGGGTGATTTGGACATCACCGCGAGTGGCACTTCGATCGTCGGAGCGGGTGCAGCTACCACGATCATTCATCAGACCCAGGCGGGCGACCGCCCGATCGAAGTCAATCCTTTCCTGGATGCGGGTTTGATCGCGAGCATCTCGAACGTCACAATTTCAGGCGGCTCGGAAACGACCGGCGTCGGCGGTGGCGGTATCCTTTCTGGAGCACTCGACAGTGTTCTGACGCTTACGAACTGCATAGTCTCGGGCAATTCCGCTACCGGCTCTCCTGGCGGTGGTGGCATTCAACACTGGGGCGGCTCACTGAACATTAGCGGATGCACCTTCAGCAGCAACTCTACTGATACGAGCGGCGGCGCCGTCTCCTACTCAGCGGGAGATCCGTTGGGTCGCTTTCCGTCCGCCGGCACGCTTGCGATTTCCGGTTCCACTTTTTCAAACAACACAGCCAGCTCGACCGGAGTGGGCGGCGGTGCTTTAGATTTGTTCGACTTCAATCTGAGCACGGGCACTTACACCGTCAGCACTTCGAGCTTTAATAGCAACCACGCGACCGGCGGGAGCGGTGGGGCGATCATCGTCGAGAGCGGCGGACCACTCTCCGTTACCACCAGCTCGTTCGCGAATAACAACGCGGCGATTTCCGGTGGCGCGATTCTGGCTGCCGGCACAGTTGGCAGCGTTAGGTATTCGCGTCTGGTGGGAAATAGCGTTCCGGTTGCTACCAACGGACTGACAATTTTCAAAAGCTCGGGTACTTTTGCGGCGGACGATAACTGGTGGGGTAGTAACGTTGGACCAGGCATGAATCATTTCCGCAATACGTCGGGCACGGGCTCCGTCGCGGATTACCTGAAGCTCCGCGCCAGCGCCAGTCCGAATAGCACTTGTAGTGGCGGATCCTCGACAATTTCTGCCGACATCAAGCAACGCCAGGTCGGTGTGCCGTTGACGGTGGAACTAAATGGGCTGCCTCCGTTTCCGGCTACTTTCGTGAACGCGACGCCGGCGCTGGGAACTTTATCGGGCGCCAGCGCGAATTTCGTGGACGGCGCCGCATCCGCTACCTTTACCGCGAGCGGCGGCCCAGGCACCGCGAACATCGACGTGACGGCTGACAGCCAGACTGTGACCGCGTCGATTTCGATCGGCAGCAACAGCACATCAGATCCGGCGGACCAGACTCTGTGTGCAGGCGGCACTGCGACGTTCAGCACCACAGCTTCAGGTCCCGGCCCGATAACTTTCACATGGAAGAAGGGCGCCACAGTTTTGAATAACGGTGACCTCGGCGGCCGCGTCACGATTGTCAGCGGTCCCACGTCAAGCACGTTGACGATTAGCAATGTGCAAGCAAGTGACGCCGATACTTACACGGTTGAGGCGGCGGGCGCTTGTAGCACGGCCAGTCAGAGCGCGACGCTGACGGTCAACAGTCCGACGACAACCACCGATCCGCCGGACCAGACTGTCTGCGCGGGTGCGATGGCCAACTTCTCGACCACGGCCGGCGGCACTGGACCGTTCAGTTACGCATGGACGCTGGACGGCAACCCGTACAACGGTAACAGCGCGAGCATCAGCATCGACACGACCGGAATGAGCGGTAATCACACGGTGTCAGTCACAACGACGGGCGCGTGCAACAGTGCTTCGCAAAGCGCGACGCTGACGGTCAACAGCCCGACGACAACCACCGATCCGCCGGACCAGACTGTCTGCGCGGGTGCGATGGTCAACTTCTCGACCACGGCCGGCGGCACTGGACCATTCAGTTACGCATGGACGCTGGATGGCAACCCGTACGACGGTAACAGCGCGAGCATCAGCATCGACACGACCGGAATGAGCGGTAATCACACCGTTTCAGTGACGACGACAGGTGCGTGTGGTAGTGCTTCGCAAAGCGCGACGCTGACGGTCAACAGTCCGACGACAACCACCGATCCGCCGGACCAGACTGTCTGCGAGGGTGCGATGGTCAACTTCTCGACCACGGCCGGCGGCACTGGACCGTTCAGTTACGCATGGACGCTGGACGGCAACCCGTACAACGGTAACAGCGCGAGCATCAGCATCGACACGACCGGAATGAGTGGAACTCACACGGTGTCAGTCACAACGACGGGCGCATGCAACAGTGCTTCGCAAAGCGCGACGTTGACCGTGCAGGCGAACACTACAACGACTGATCCTCCGGATCAGACGGTGTGTGAGGGCGCTACGGCAAGCTTCTCTACAACCGCTGGCGGCACGGGTCCGTTCAGCTATGCGTGGACGGTTGATGGAAATCCAGCGGGCACCACCCCGAGCATTAACGTCAACACGACGGGCTTCAGCGCCGGCCCGCACACCGTCTCGGTCACGACGACGGGTACCTGCGGGACTGCTTCGCAAAGCGCCACGTTGACCGTGCAGGCGAACACCACGACAACTGATCCGCCTGACCAGACCGAATGTCAGGGCGCAATGGCCAACTTCTCGACCACCGCCGGCGGCACTGGTCCGTTCAGTTACGCGTGGACGCTGGACGGTAACCCGTACAACGGCAACAGTGCCAGCATCAGCATAGACACGACGTCTCTCAGTGTCGGCAGTCACTCAGTGTCAGTGACGACGACGGGAACGTGTGGATCAGCTTCGCAAAGTGCGACGCTGACTGTGCAGGCGACCACGACCACCACGGATCCGGCCGACCAGAGCGTGTGCGAGGGCGCAACCGCGAACTTCTCGACCACGGCCGGCGGTCAGGGACCGTTCAGTTATGTCTGGACATTGGATGGCAATCCGTACAACGGTAACAGCGCGAGCATCAGTGTGAATACAACCGGCTTTAGCCAGGGAGCACACACAGTCACCGTCACCACGACGGGTTCATGCGGCAGCGCTTCACAAAGTGCGACGCTGACAGTTAACAACAGTCCGCCGGTAATCAACGTCGCTAACGCATTGATCTCGGTGTGGCCGCCGAATCACCAGTACCAGAATTTCACCATGGCTGATTTTGGTGTGACTGCCAGCTCAAGCTGCGACGGCGATCTGACGAACAGTGTCGTCATTGTGAGCGTGACAAGTGACGAGTTGGACGACAATCCGGGCGGGGCCGATGGCAACACGATTAACGACATTGTCATCGCCGCCGATTGCAAGTCGGTTCAGCTCCGTCGTGAGCGAGACGGAGGCGCGGATGGCCGCGTCTACACCGTCACGTTCATGGTGACTGACTCGGTCGGGCATACGACGACGGCGACGGCGCGTGTGGTCGTGCCGCTCAATGAAAATGGAGGCGCGGCCGTAGACAGCGGACCGCATTCCACAGTCAATGGAAATTGTCCGTAAGAGCAACCACGATCTTCTGGTTAGGGTCTAAAGAGAGGGGGAAATATGAAACCAAGTAACACCGGCGAATCAAAGTCGCGTCCAGTGCTGCTGATCATAGCAATCGTCGCCGCAGCTCTCGTGGGAAGTACTGTTCTGACGATGGCTAAGAGTAGTAGTAGTGTCATAAACATTACTGTCACCAACAACTCCCAGCGACAGATTCGACACCTTTATCTGGCAGCGGGCGATCCGAACA
>Ga0207646_10000402_pt1 | contig 58018 bp, 55 predicted proteins | sample KBSK5502metaG_FD_184343 | JGI IMG/M metagenome (GOLD analysis project Ga0207646, IMG submission 184343) | Corn, switchgrass and miscanthus rhizosphere microbial communities from Kellogg Biological Station, Michigan, USA - KBS K5-50-2 metaG... | ecosystem: Host-associated > Plants > Roots >... | reverse complement strand
ACGAGATTGGGGAACGGGTGCGCGACCTCATCGAGCGCCAGTCGGCCACCTTCCGCGCAGACATCATGCCGGCGCTGGCCGATGGCGGCTTCAAATTGGTCAATGCCGACGATCTATCCGAGGCCGATAACGATCTGCTTGCGCAGGTGTTTCAGGAGCGGATCTTTCCCGTGCTGACTCCGCTGGCGGTCGATCCGGCTCATCCGTTTCCTTACATCTCCAACCTCTCGCTCAACCTGGCTGTGATGGTCCGCGACCCGATGCGGCACAAGGAGCGATTTGCGCGGGTCAAAGTGCCGCCGCTGCTGCCACGCTTCGTCGGCTTGCCCGACGGTCATCGATTCGTACCCATTGAGGAGGTGATCGCCCTCCACCTGCCCGACCTGTTCCCGGGGATGGAAATCGCCAGACATCACTTTTTCCGAGTCACCCGCGATGCCGACCTCGACCTCGATGACGACGAGGCAGCAGACCTGATGGCCGCGGTCCAGGCGGAGCTCGTGCGGAAGCGCCGGAAGGGCAGGGCCGTGCGGCTCGAGGTAGGTCCCGACATGTCCCCAGACGTTCTCTTCCTGTTGCTCCGCGAGCTGGAGCTCGGTTCTGAGGACGTGTACTCGGTGACGGGGATGCTGGACCTTACGGGCCTTCCGTCGATCCAAACGCTCGGCAACAAGTCGCTGATTTCACGAGGATGGGTGCCCGCGACCCAGCCCAGGCTTCAAGCACAGGGCGGCGAGCCGGTCGACTTTTTCCGGCTCATCCACGACCGGGACCTTCTCGTCCATCACCCATACGACTCATTCGAGACCTCGGTCGAGGCCTTCGTGGAACAAGCCGCCCGCGACAAGGAAGTACTTGCCATCAAGGTTGCCATGTACCGGACGTCCGGGCCCGAGAGCCCGATCGCCTGTGCGCTGAAAAGCGCCGCCTTGGCGGGCAAGCAGGTAGTGGCTCTCGTGGAGCTCAAGGCCCGTGGAGATGAGCAGGCGAACATCGTTTGGGCCAAGGCCCTCGAAGCGGCCGGCATCCACGTCGTGTACGGCCTGGTCGGCCTCAAGACGCACGCCAAGCTGATGCTGGTCGTGCGGCAGGAGGGCGCCGGCGTCCGGCGTTACGCGCACATCGGAACTGGTAATTACAACGCAGCGACCGCCGGCATGTTCGAAGACATCGCGCTCTTCACAGCAGACCCGGACGTGACTGCGGACATCGCCGAACTGTTCAACTACCTCACGGGCTACAGCCGCCAGACCAGGTACCGCAAGCTCCTGGTCGCCCCTACCACCCTTCGATCCGGGATGCTCAAGCTGATCCAGCACGAGGCGTTGAAGCCGGACGGGCGAATCGTGATCAAGGTCAACAACCTGGTCGACCCGGAGGTGATCGACGCTTTGTATCGAGCATCGCAGGCGGGCGTCTCGATCGATCTGATCGTCCGCGGCATCTGCTGTCTCAAACCGGGTGTGCCCGGGCTCTCTGAAGGAATCCGTGTCCGTTCTCTGATCGGCCAGTACCTCGAGCACTCACGCATCTTTGCCTTCGGGAGCGGACACGGCCGTCACGTTCTCATCGGTTCCTCCGACCTGATGCCTCGCAACCTCGATCGAAGAGTGGAGGCCGTGGTCCCGGTGGCCGACCCGGATCTCAAGAAGGAGATCGAGCGGTTCCTGGAGCTCGAATTGGCCGACGACACCCTCGCGTGGGAGCTCGCCACAGACGGGACCTGGAGCAAGGTCATTGGGGGTCCCGGCCGGAACACCCAGGAGCTGATGCAGCGCGCGACCCTGGTCGTCGTCGGAGACGAGGCGGGTGCGGCGGCATGACGACAGCCACTATCGCCGCGAAGAGCAACTCCAAGCGCGCGGGCAGCCTGTTGATCCTTAGCTCCAAGGCGGGCTCGATGACTCCCGAGATCGAGGCCAAGCTCCGCAAAGCCTTCGCGAGCAGCCTGATCGTCGAGTTCGATCCCAAGATTGATATTGAGAAGCTGGTCGAACCGACGGCCATGGTCATGGTGGCGGGAGGAGACGGCACGATCGGGTGGGTGGTCCGCAGGCTCGCGGAAACGAAGCACCCGGTCGGAATTCTTTCGATGGGCACTTTCAACAACTTCGCGAAGTCTCTGCATCTACCCACCACGGTTGATGCGGCCATCCGGGTGATCAAGACCGGAAAACCACATCCGATCACGCTTGGCCTCGTGAACGGGAAGGTCTTCCTCGAGGCCGCCGCCATCGGCCTGTTCGGTGAAACCATCGCGGCGGGCGAGTCGGCCAAGGACCGAGCCTTCGGGGCGTTCGCGGAGGATGTGAAGCACATCGCCGAAGCAAGGCCTTTCAAATACGTGCTGACAGGGGACATCAGGGGCAGCGGCAGCTGCATGTCCCTCGTCTTCACCAACACCGCTTCGATCGGCTCGCAGATGCCGGTCAGCGACAGCACACCCGAGGACCGTTACCTCGAGCTGTCGGTCCACGCGGGCGCCAGCCGTACAGACATAGTCAAGCGCGTGCTGGCGCGCGCGGTACTGTCCAAGCATCGGGAAGAAGGCCTGGGCCAGGTGTTTCAATTCCGCAAACTGGAAGTTGTCACAACGCCGCGAGTAAGGGTCTACGCGGACAATGCCCAGCTTGGCCGAACGCCCGCGACCATCACGGCGGCGCTGAGCGCATTGAAAGTGATTCTGCCCAGGTGAGCGCGCAACCCCAAGACACAGCAGCGCCTCTGGCCGAACCGAAGCAGGCCGCGGCGGAGGTCATCGCCGGCCGACCCGGGCCGACCGCCAGGCGGTGGCTTGGTCCCACCGCCCTCGCAGTCTTCATCTTATTCGCGATCGACACCTACCTCGTCGTGCGGAACGAGGTGCTTCCCTTTGACATCCCGATTGCGACTTTCATCCAGCAGATCAACTGGGGTCCGCTCATCTATCCGATGGAGCTGATCAATGTAAGCGCGGGAATCTGGCAGGTCTTGATCGGGGCCGTCGCGGTGGTCGCGCTCTTCATCTTCGAGCGCCGCGCCGGGTGGCTGTTGTTGATCGGCAGCATCTCCAGCGGGCTCGACAACATCATCAAGCTCGTGATCTCGCGTCAGCGCCCGCCCGCCGACCTCGTCCACATTCTCAACCCGACTACAGGCTTCAGCTTCCCCAGCGGGCACGCCGTCTTCTTCACCTGGCTCAGCTTCATGCTCGCCTTCGCGCTGGCGCCGAGGTTCGCTCCAAGTGTCCGTCCAATCCTGTGGATGGTGGCCGCGATCGTGATCGTGCTGACCTGTCTCGCGCGGGTGTGGGCGGGCGCCCACTGGCCGAGCGACGTGCTCGGCGGCGTCCTGCTCGGCATCGGCTGGTCGGCGTTCGTGCTCTGGCTCCCGGAGCGCTGGCTGCCGTCACCGACCTTCAAATGGTTTTACGGCCGCGCCCGGGCGGCGCCATGATCCGGCGCCCCTTCCTGTTCGTTGCGATCGCATCCGCGGTCGCGGTTGCAATCCTCACCGCGATCGTGGTCATGAATCCGTACTTGCAGATGGACGCCACTGTCGAACGCGACATCCAGGCGACCAACCTGAGCCCGCTCACGGTCACGTTCCCCTTCTTCACGTGGCTCGGCGGTCCCGGCGGGCTCTATATGCAGGCAGTCGTCATCCTCATCGTGCTGCTGTTGAATCGTCGCGCCTGGCTTCTGGCGCTGGCCGCCCTTGCCGGCGGCCTCTGGTACGCGGTCATCGTCAACCTGGTCAACAGACCACGGCCGACGGTGGGCCAGGTCCTTCGCATCACCGAGCATCCTGGCTCGACCAGCTATCCGAGCGGACACCTCATCTTCATCACGATCAGCGCCGCGATATTGATGGTGTGCGTCGGCCTGCGGTATCTCCCGCGGTGGGCAAGACCGATTGGTTGGGCGGTGGTCGTGGCGATCGTGGTGGCCGTGGGGTTGGACCGGATCTACGCGGGAACCCACTGGCCGAGCGATGTCCTCGCCGGCATCCTCATCGCGACCGCCTGGCTGAGCTTCGTGTTGTCGATCCGGTGGATCACAGATCGGGCGTTCGCGTCCAAGCCGACCGAACGGCCGCGCGTCAGCGTCGCCTCTTGAAGAGCCAGGCGCTGAATGTGCCGATGCCGATGCCGATCACTCCGCCGACGGCGGCGTCGCTGGGGAAGTGCACGCCGAGGTGAACGCGGGACGCCGCGACTCCCGTGGCCAGGGTGTAAGCGAGGGGGGCCGCCCGCGGATAGAAGAAAGCGAGGGCGGTGGCGGCAGCAAACGATGAGGCGGTGTGGCCCGACGGAAAGGAGTGGTCGGCCGGTCTGATTCCGACCACGCGCGCCTCGCGGTTGACAAAGGGGCGCACGCGGCGGAACAGCGGCTTGACCCGCTGCTGGACGACATAGGTCGCCGCCAGGGATGCCACTGCCGTGGCTACACCCGCCCGCCGCCCCTTGGGACCGCCGAGCATGGCCAGCGCCGCTCCCCCGGCCACCCAGCCGAGGCCCTCGCCCAGGTCGGAGAGGACGCTGATGTAGCGGTCGCTGGTCGTGGAGTGGGGCAGCCCGTTGATCACGCTGAAGAGCCGCCGGTCGAGGCCGCCCGGAGCCGGAGGAGCGACGACCACGGCGACTTCGCCGGCGGCGACGTGGACGGCAACCGGGCCGGCCTCGACGATAGGTTGGGTGAGTTTCGGATCTGCGGCTTTAGGGACGGCGGCCTTCGGCGCGGCTCGTTTGACCGGGCTTCGCCGCACTGGTTTCTTGGCTGCTGTCATGTGGAGACCAGGCCCGAATCGTACCAATCGCCATCGCAGGTCAATCGCGTAACGACCTCCTGAGCGCGCGTCTCCACCGTCGGTCCAAGGGGGGATCGCAGTTGTCTTACTTGCGCTCCTTGCGCTCGAGTCCTCGACCCTGATGCCACGACTCGATGACGAGGTGGTCAGCAGGCCGGCCGACCCGTGTCAGAACCACTTCCGTGATCTCGACCTTGAACCGATGTGCAGGGTCACCCTCATCCGCGGGAGCAGCGACCTCGATGGCGCTGCCGGCGATCTTGGCGTCGCCGAGCCAGCTGCCGGGGTCGTCCTGAGGCGGGTCCTCTGATGCGGCGTGGAGCGCGAGTCGTGGATCGCGCCTGAGGTCTTGGGCCTTCACCGATCCGGGCATCATCCCCATCCAGACCTCCCCGTCGGCGAACTCCACCTCAATCCCACTTGCCCGCGGGGAGCCATCCCGCCGGAGCGTGGCCAGAACTTTGTGGCGGCGAGCATCGAAGACGCGCCGCACTCGATCAGCGAACTCGGGCTCGGCGGCGGCCACCTCGGCCCAAGTACTCATGCGTCTCTAAAGGAGGGACTCCCCCCTCTAAAGGCCGGGCCTGGCGAAGCCAGCTCCCGGCGCACCCCCCGCGGTGAATCCAGCCGCCTCCACCGCTTCGAGCTGCGACCTGATGTCTCCATATGCCGAATCGTCGACCGCGACGAAGCGCTCGACCATCCCCGCGGAGAGACTCCTTCGATCCGCCTCGGTCGTCCCCAGGCCGGTGAGGATGTCGGTGACGTCCTGTCGCAAGCTTGCCGGCGCAGCCGCGGTCGCCACCAGAGGTTGGATGGTCGACGGCCCCAGCGTGCATATGACGCGGATCCGGTCTGCGAGCTCCGGGTGGTCGCGCATCTCGACGCCCAGCACGTGGGAGTCGACCGCCGAGCCTTCGACCTGAGCCGCCGCCACCTTGCGAATCGACTCCTCGTGGAATCCGGTCATCTCCCACCGTGCGAAGAACGCCGGAGTTTCAGCCATCTCAACCAGAGTGGACAGGGTGATCAGGTAGCCCGAATGCGAGTCGGGCTCGTTGTAGGCCCACGATCGACGCCGCAGGTCGCCGAATGCGGCCGCATGGCTGTTGGCGGGAACGATCACGTCCGAGAAATAAACAGGGCGTTGGTCGTAGCGGTCGCCCTGGACGATCGGCGCCGCGATGGCCTCCGCCGCCGCAGGGTTCTCCCGTTTGAGCCGCACATAGGGAAGGCCACAGAGAAATGCGAAATCGACCTCGACATGGCGCACCTGGTCGAAGGACTCTCCCACGATCAAGCGTGTCGGGCGGTGCAGCTCCTCCCCCACCCTGGTGGTGACGAACTCATAGAAGGGCTGGAGGCAAGGCGCGAGGTAGGTCGCGAAGACCAGCTCTCGATCGCCCATCCGACCCGAGCCCGTCAGCTTTCGCGATCGCTCTGTGGGGCGGCCGCCTGCAGCCCGGTGACGGAGAGGATTTGCTCCTCGCCCAGAGAATCCTCCTTCAACAGGGCCTGGGCAAGGGCCTCCAGCTGGGCTCGATGCTCGGTCAGGAGCCGCATGGCTTCAGCAAAACATTCATCGGCGATGCGTTTGACCTCCGTATCGACCTCGCGCGCGGTCGCTTCGCTGTAAGGTCGCGCCAGCCCAAGCCCATCGCCGGAGCCTTCCTCCCTGAACGCGAGCGGCCCAATCTTGGGGCTCATCCCCCATCTCACGACCATCTCGTGGGCGATCATCGTGACCTGCTGCAGGTCGCTCGCCGCGCCCGTGGAAACGTTGCTGTAGACGAGCTGCTCCGCCGCCCTACCGCCGAGAGCGCCCACGATGCGAGCGCGGACGTAATCCTCGCCGTAGTTGAACCGGTCGTCGACAGGCCGCTGGATCGTCACTCCCAACGCCCCGCCGTGCGGAATGATCGTCACCTTGCGCACGGGGTCGGCGCCCGGCACCAGCAGCCCGAGCAAGGCATGCCCCGACTCGTGGTAGGCGATGCGTTCGCGGTCGGTGGGGGTCAGCATCAAGTGACGCTCGGTTCCAAGCAGAACCCTGTCTATGGCCTGGAAGAAATCGTTGGACGACACTGTCGTTTCGCCGTTGCGCGCCGCGCCGAGAGCCGCCTCGTTGGCGAGGTTTTTGAGATCGGCGCCCACGAGTCCAGGGGTGGCCGCAGCGATCGCGTCGAGGTCGACGTCCGGCCCCAGCGGCACTTTGGCGGTGTGGATCTTCAGAATCGCGGCGCGGCCACGGCGGTCTGGCGCCTGCAGAGTTACACGGCGATCGAAACGACCCGGCCGCAACAGGGCCTGATCGAGAACATCGGCTCGGTTGGTGGCGGCCAGCACGATGACGCCTTTCCCGGGCTCGAAGCCATCCATCTCGGTGAGGATCTGGTTGAGCGTCTGCTCCTGCTCGTCGTTGCCGCCGATGCGAAAACCTGAGCTGCGGCTGCGCCCGATGGCGTCGAGCTCGTCGATGAAGATGATCGCGGGCGCGGCCGACCGCGCCTTTGTGAAGAGATCTCGCACCCGAGATGCCCCGACGCCGACGATGGCCTCCACGAACTCCGACGCGGACTGGCTGAAGAAGGGCACCTTCGCCTCCCCCGCCACCGCGCGAGCAAGCAATGTCTTGCCCGTGCCCGGCGGGCCGATGAGGAGGACGCCTTTGGGGACCATGCCCCCAAGCCGTTCATATTTCTGCGGCTCGCGCAAGAAATCGACCAGCTCCTCGAGCTCTTGCTTGACCTCGTCGATCCCGGCGACGTCCGCGAACGTGGTGCCCGGCCGCTCCGGGTCGTAGAGACGCGCCCGGCTTTGGCCAAAGGCGCCCAGGAGTCCGCCCGCTCCGCCGGCGCCCGCGGCGCGCCGAATCAGGTAAAGCACCGCGATCACGATCAGCAGCGTCGGCCCGAAGCTGAAAAGCAGCGTCTCCCAGAATGGAGGCGGAGGGTTCTCCGGCTTGGCGTTGATGGTCACGCCGTGCTGCTCGAGCAGAGCTTCGAGGCCGTCGTTCGCGAACGATGGGTGCTGCGTCGTGAAATGAGTCGCGCTCACCGTGCTGGTGGGCGACTCCTTGACCGGGGTCTTGGTCACGCCAGTGATCGCGTCGCCCGTGGTGGTCACGCTTACGACGTTGTCGGCCGCCACCTGCTGCTTGAACACGTCGTAGGGCAGCGTCACCGTCGCCGGCTGCGCCGGAGCGAACAGCACGTTGGTGATGAAAATGTTCGCCAGCAGCACGATGGCCAGCGTTATCCACAGGCGCGTCGAGCGCAGCGGGTTTGGAGGCGCCGGCCGAGCAGGTTTTGGGGAGCCGGGCGGGTTGGGCGGACCGGGCGGCGGGCTGGACATCTCTTGGCGCTGATCAGCGTAGGGCAACCAGGGCAGAAGCCGACTTGGCACGTTTCCCCACGGGAACTGATGTTCACAGCCCCCAAACCGTGTGGCTCGGCTTCGTGTGGACAGCACCTATCTGGGGAGTTCGCGTGTATTTACAGTCGAGACCATGCAGGTGGAATTTCCGTTGACCGCGGCTCACATCTCAGCCGAAACCTCCGCGTCCGCCGACCTCGCCGACGTTTGTCGCTGGCTCATCGAGTGCCAGTGCAACCCGATGCGTTTGGACGTTCGCGACCTGCCGGCGATCGGGCAGGGCACCAGGCTCCGGCTTGCGCTTCCCATTACGGCGCCCCGTGCCGTGCTCAGCTCGCTCACGCTGTTCGAGGACGTCGACGCCGGGGGGTGCCTGCTGGCTGGCCACCTGCGTTTCGTCGCTCACCCGACCGAACCCGCCATCAAGCTGAGCTTCAGCGGGCGCGCCGAAACGGCGATGGGGTCGAGCGCGATCCGGCGCCGGGCCGCTCACGCCGCGCGCGAGCTGCTGGACGTGATTGCGGCAGCGATCGAGCGCCCTTCCGCGCTCCGCCGCCTGGCCCGCGCCGCGATCTGACGGCGAGGTCAGCCGGCCAGCACTTCGGCACGCTCGGTTTCCAGATTCCAGAGCAGCTCGGAGCAGATCAGGATGTCGGCGGTGGAGATGTTGGTCGCGAGCGGCACATTTCTCACGTTGCAGACGCGCATGAGGGTCTGGATGTCCGGGTCATGCGGGTGCTTGTCCAGAGGATCGACGATGAAAATGACTGCGTCGATCACTCCTTCGACGATCCGGCTCGCAATCTGAACGTCGCCGCCATATGGTCCCGACTCCAGGCATTCCGCCGCGAGCCCGACCTTCTCGACCAGCAATCTCCCCGTGGTTCCGGTGGCCGTCAAGCGGCACCGCTTCAATCGCTCACGGTTGAACGTGGCAAAAGCGACGAGGTCCGCTTTCTTGCCGTCGTGGGCGATGATCGCGACACGAGGCATGCGGGCATCCGAAATTTCATTGAGTTGCATATTCACTAAAACAGCCTGAGGCACGCGGACGTTTCATCAGAACATGCGTCCCACACAAATTTGATGCCTACGTCATGGGTGCTCGGGGCTGCTCGAAACTATGCTCCTGGCCTATTAACGAGTCGATCCGGAGTGATTAACGGATCGAGTTCGCCGTGCGGGCAAACGGATGAGCCGGCTCTGGCACACGATAGTGGCGAATGACCCCCCACCGTCCGGTAGCGATCCTGGTCGCCCTCGACGTCGAGGCGACAACCCTGATCCGACCTCTTGCCCGCTCGAGGATTTCGTCTCCTCAGGTTTCCGTTTGGGAAGGGGTCCTGGAGGGCGTCCCTGTGGTCGTTGTCATCACGGGCGTCGGCAAGGTCGCCGCGGCTGTAGGAGCCCAGTTCGTCTGCGACGTCTTCGCTCCGCGATGCTTGCTGGCGGTCGGACTCGCCGGAGCGACTGAGAGCGATGGGCAGCGCGGGCGGCTGATCGTTGCTTCCGGCGCCCTCCAGCACGATGTGGACGCGCGACCTTTCACCGACGCGAAGGGCATGATTCCATCGCTTGGCAAGACTGTTTTCCCGGCAGACCCAACCCTGTCCGAGAAGCTGCGCAGGGCAAGTGAAAGCGTTGTCAGCGATCCGCGAATTGTTCGCTCGGGCATCGTCCTCACAGGAGACCAGATCGTCACATCACGGGCCGTCAGAGATGGTCTCGTGGCCGATTTTCCGAGTGGCGCGTGCTTTGACATGGAGACCGCGGCCATCGCGCAGGTGGCCCATCAAAACGGCATTCCCTGGGGAGCGGTGCGCATCACGTCCGATGCTGCCGACGAGACCTTCAACCTCCAAGAGGTCCTCGGTTTCGGCATCGACACTGCGGCCGATCTGTTCGACCACATCGTCCGCGCGTTCCTGAAAGCGCTGTAGTCCTTTGCTGTTGCCGAACCCTAGACTGAACAGGCCAAGGAGGATCGCGAGATGAAAGCGACGCTCGACTATCTGCTGGTGGAGGATGCGCTCCCGGCGGCGATCATCACCCTGAACCGGCCGCAGCAGCTGAACCCGCTGTCGACCGGCCTCATGAAGGAGCTGACGTCCGAGCTCGAGCGCCAGGCCGCCCGGCCCGAGGTTCGCGCAATCGTGCTCAAAGGCGCCGGCCGCGCATTTTCTGCGGGACACGACCTCAAGGAAATGCTGGAACGCAATCTCGACGAGGAACGCGAGATCTTCGCCGTCTGCAACAAGATGATGGCCATGGTGCAGTCGGTCCCGGTCCCCGTGATTGCCGCGCCACACGGGATCGCGACCGCGGCCGGATGCCAGCTCGTCGCGACCTGCGACCTCGCCATCGCCAGCGACGACTGCCGGTTCGCCACGTCCGGGGTTCGGTACGGGCTCTTTTGTTCGACGCCAGGCGTGGCGGTCGCCCGCAACGTGGGCCGCAAGCACGCGATGGAGATGCTGCTGACGGGTCGATTTGTCGACGCGGCGACCGCCGAGAAATGGGGCCTGATCAACCGCGCCGTCCCGCCGGCTCAGCTGGACGCCGAAGTCATGGCGCTGGTCAAGGACCTGGCCCAGCTCAGCCCATACGCGCTGCAGATCGGCAAAGAGGGTTTTTACCAGCAGGTGGAGGAGAAGCAGGCAGAGGCGTACCGGATGATGGGCGAAGCGATCTCTTGCAACGCCGTCGCCCCTGACGGCCAGGAAGGGATCGCGGCCTTCGTCGAGAAGCGCACTCCGGTCTGGAAGGACGGCGCTTAGCTCGAGGCGGCGTCCAGGGTGGCGTCGATGACGTCGTCGTCGTGCGCGGCCGAGACAAACCACGCCTCGAACTGCGATGGCGGCAGCAATACCCCCGCCCGCCGCATGAGGTGGAAGAAACGCGCGAAGGCCTCGGTGTCGCTCTCCTTGGCCTCGCGGAAGTTGGCCGGCGCCCGGTCGCGGAAGAAAACCGTGAGCAGAGTCCCGATACGAGCGACGCTCACGCCTGCCCGACGCAGGCCCTCTTCAAGGCGCTCCGCCCGGTTCTCCATCCTCGAGTAGGCGTCTGGGGTCAGCTGCAGGAGGGTGGCTTCGCCCGCGGCCATGACCGCGGGGTGGCCGGACAGAGTACCGGCCTGGTAGACAGGACCGGCGGGCGCGACCAGGTCGAGCAGGTCGGCGCGCCCACCATATGCCCCGACCGGGAGTCCGCCTCCGATGATCTTGCCCAGCACGCTGAGGTCAGGCCGCACGCCGAATAACTCCTGCGCACCGCCGGGAGCAACCCGGAAGCCGGTGATCACCTCGTCGAAGATGAGCAGAGCCCCTGCGTCACGCGTGAGCTGTCTGAGCCCGGCCAGAAAGCCGGGCGCAGGCAGGACCACGCCCATGTTCGCGGCCACCGGCTCGACGATGACGGCTGCGACCTGGCCCTCATGCACATCCAGCAACGAAGCGACCGAGGGCAGGTCGTTGTACGTGGCGACCAGCGTTTGCGCCGCCACCGGCGCGGCGACTCCGGCGCTGCCCGGGATCGAAAGGGTGGCGACACCCGAGCCCGCTTCCACCAGGAGCGAGTCGGCATGACCGTGGTAGCCGCCCTCGAACTTGATCACGAGCTCGCGGCCGGTGGCGGCGCGGGCGACGCGCAGCGCGCTCATCGCCGCTTCGGTGCCGCTGTTGACGAACCTTAGCCGTTCGATCGACGGCATTCGTTCACGGATCAGCTCGGCGAGGCGGACCTCGGCCGGGCTGGTCGCGCCGAACGGACCCCCGGCCTCGACGGCGGTCCGGACCGCTTCCACGACCGCCGGGTGAGCGTGGCCGAGCGGCAGCGGGCCGAACGCACCGACGTAATCGATGTAGCGCTTGCCATCCGCATCCCAGACATAAGGCCCACGGCCTCTGACCATGATCGGCGGCTCTCCGCCGACCGCCCGGTAGGCACGCACCGGACTGTTGACGCCGCCCGGGAAAAGGTTCTCAGCCCGCTCGCGCCAGGCTGCGATGTCGCCTTCGCTTCGGGTGCTCCGGCCGGTCTTCACCGCGCACGCTCCAGCCAGCGCTTGTATTCAGCGGTCTTGGAGGCCACGATGCGCTCCGCCTCGTCGATGTACCCGCGCGGAACCGGCTGGCTGTGCACGTACAGGTCGTCGATGCTGAGAAAGCCGCTGTTCAATCGCGACCTCACCGCAATCGGTACCGCGGATGGGGCCGAGATGTCCGCGATCGGCGGCACGGCGCCATCCGGAGGCTGAAACTCGTGCCACACGCCGGCAAGCGCAACCGCCACGCCGGCGGCCTGCAGCGCGAGCTGCGCACCTCCGGCGAGGTCGGTGCTGTCGCCACCGTAGACGTGCGCCAACCGCCGGGCCCTGGTCGCGTCGCGGCTGGCGATGACGATGTCGGCACCCGCCAGCCTGGCGGAATGAGCGAGCGACGACCCCATCCGACCCGCGCCCGCGACGAGAACGGTATGCCCGACAAGGCTGGATTTCTCGCCCAGCCAGGCCACCGCCCGCTGCGCGAGGTTGCCGCTGGCGGCCGTGCGCCCGGCGCGCGCGCTCCGGCCGGCCGCGATGGCGGTTTCGAACAGGCGCAGGAGCCGGCCGTCGAGCCTGCGGCCCGCGCGGGCGTTGCCGAGCGCCTCACGCACCTGGTGCAGGACCTCGTCCTCGCCGATGATGGCGCTTTCCAGGCCGGCCGCGACTCGGATCAGGTGGCGGACCGCGCCTTCACCGGTGACGACCTTGAGGCGCGCGTCGAGCCCTGGCGCTGTCCCGAATCCGTAGAGCTCCACCCGATGGCAGGTGTTGAGCAGAATCCAGTCCGAATGGGCGGCGATGCGCTCCCGCACCGAGCGCGCAAGGACGTCGCGGTCGTTGGCGTCGGCGGTGTCGGCTTGAACGCCCATCACCCACGGTTGCTCTGTCGGCATCGGAGCTTAGCCTACGGGTTCGCGGGACCGGCCCTACTGGCATTCCCCTCGCCAGATGCGCCGAATCTCTATCGTGGCCGGCGCCGTCCTGGCGACAGACCGGCGGCATGCGCCGATTCGATCGCCTGTTTTGCGCGCGAGCGCTCTGGAGATGCGAAGTGGTCGCGCTCGACTGCACTCGCAAAATGGCGCTGAAGTGCAGCCAGCTCGCGCGCAAGCTGAGTCCGTTCGAGCGGCTCCCGAGCCCGCGAGCCTGCCTTGGCGATGCGCTCTGAGAGGACTTCTGCAGCCTCCCGCAGCTGACTGTATTCATCCTGGAGTTCGTCGCTCATACGGCGGCGGATCTGCTCTTCCTCTGCCTCGGGCAGCTCCGTGACGGGGAGAACATAAGCGTCACCTTCTCGCTGGACGATGTCCTCAGCGATCCATTCAAGCTGCTCGACGAGCTGCTCGTTGTATGGGAGTATCACGGCGCCTGGTGTCAGGGTGATCGCCCCAAGGCGTCGCAGGCTCCGCCAGATCGCCACTCTGCCCGTGCTCGATGCCGCCGGCAGCCGCCATGTCAGCACGAGCCACTTTGGCGAGCTCGCGCGTTGCTTCACGGCCTGCCCCCCACAGCCAGAGGTAGCGCTGCGGGGATTCGCCTCTGATCAGAGCCCAGCTCGCGGTCGACCACCGCCGTGCCCGCGGCTGCAAGAAGGCAGATGGCGGCACACGCGATCGGGAGACCGAGCGGGAACACGCCCAGCACTGTGCCTCCCAGCGATGGCCCGAGCAAGAATCCGGTCTGCCACGAGAGCCCTATCGCGCCGAGGTAGCGGCCGCGCAAATGATCGGGAGCGAGAGCGACGGCGGTGGGCACCATGATCGCACTGTAAAAGCATTCGCCGATCGCGTAACCGACCGAGGCCAGGCCAATGACGAGGGCAGCAAGGTTGCCTGACAGCCACCCTCCCGCAGCCAGACAGATCAGCCAACACGCAACCCAGATCAAGGCAGCCGCACGCAATACCAGCATGCGGTTGCGGCCCCGAGTGAGGCGGGTGAGCGGCAATTGGGCCGCAACGATGGTCAGCGTATTGGCAGCATAGATCGCGCCGATCACAGGCTCGCTGATGTGTGCCTGCACCTTTGCGTAGGCGGGGAGCAGGACGAGCATTGGAGCGATGCCGGCGGTCACCATCGCGATGTTGACGCCAACCAGCCGGAGGTAGGCTCGGTCCTGGACGACCAGCGCGTAACTACCCCCTGTCGCCGCGAGCTGAACGACGCGTCCGGAAGGCAGCGTCAGGAGGACGGCGGCAAAGGTAAGAAAGGTGATGGCATCGAGCACGAGCAGCTCCAGGTAACCTTCCAGGCCGCGCGCAGCCAGGATTCCACCCAGCGTCGCCCCCAGCCCAAGGCCGACGACTGCAGTCACCCTTTGCTGGGCCAGGGCGGCTTGACGGTTCTCTGCGGGCACCATCGAGGCAACCATGTTTTGCGCACTCGGGCCGTAGGCGCCGGTTCCCACACCGACCAACAGCCCTACGCCAAAGGCCTCCCAGGGGGCAGTGACCTGCGTGTAGAGCAGATACGCGGCCGCATTGCAGCACATGGCCACGACCAGGGTGTTGCGGGGGCCAAGTCGATCGCTGAGAGCGCCTGCCAGAAGCCCCGAGGTCACCGCTGTGATTCCGCCGAGAGCTACCGCCGACCCCGCCAGCGCCAGCGGGATACCACGCCCGAAGTGGAGGTAGATGATCAGGAACGGCGCGACCAGGCCGTTTCCGAAGAAGTTGATCAGCACTCCGAGTTGGAGCAGCCAGACCTTGGGTGGTAGCTCCGGATCGAAGATCAGGAGCAGACGCCTGACCATAATGTGCAACATACATTACATGCAACCTATGTTGCAATAGTGACCAGCTCGAGGCTAGCATTTGTTTGCCATCGCTCGAGATTTCGGGAACATGGATGGGCATGCACTTCATCACCCGTGAACGGATCCACGTCGACCGTACGGCTACGGCCTGGGCGATCCTGCGCTTCATTGACCCCGACGCCACTTTCGAGTTCGTGCCGCGCACCCGCGACATCCGGAAGCTCGCGGGTATCCCGTTCGACATCCGCAGCGCCGAGCTGAGTCACCGCGGCGGCCGTTGCACATTCGAGAGCCTCCTCGACAAGTACGAGCTCCGCGACCCGGCCCTTCGCCGGATGGCAGCCATCATCCGCGGCGCCGACCTACCTGTCGAGGACGATCGGCCGCCGGAGTCGGCTGGCGTGCTGGCAATCTTCGACGGCATCCGCGACGGTTCGGCCGGCGATCAGGAAAGGCTGGCCACGGGCTGCGTTGTCTGCGACGCGCTCTACGCCTACTGCCAGAACGTTAAAGAGGCGAGGTGATCTCCAGCTGGATATTGTCGGGGTCGCGGAAGGGCAGCACGCAGATCCCAAAAGAGGTCAGCTCTCTGACCTCGCCGTGGGGCACTTTGTTCTCGTCGAGGAACCGGATCGCATCGTTGAGCGCCGCCCGGCTCTCCACGTTGAAGCTCAGGTGGTCCAGGCCCACGCGGTCTTCGTCAAAGCGGTCTCCCTTGGCGGCCACTGGTCGAAGCCCCAGCAGGTAGTTGCCCTTGGCCATCACCACCCCGCCCCACAGGACCGGGTAGCTCGGGTCGGATTTGGGATCGTCTGATTCAGGCGCGGCGGCGGCCACGTCGAATCCCAGGAGCCCGGTGTAGAACGCGCGGCTCCGATCGATGTCGGTAACTGTCAGCCGGATATGGTGGATGGCGCCCAACTCCATGTGCCCAGCCATTGTTTCCCCCTTGTTTTGGGTGGACGACGCGGGCCTCATTATCGAGCCCGTAGCCAATCCGTGATGGTCGGCACCAGGGCCGGCGCCAGTCCGGGAGAACGCTGGTCGTCGGCGTCGAGGCCGGTCGGGTTGACGAGCAGCCCGTGCCCGGTCGGCAGCATCTGCACTGTGAAGTTGGGTTTGTGGAGGCCCGCCAGGATCTCGGCGCAGATGCGGGTCGGCACCGTCCGATCGTTGTTGCCCAGCAGCCATAACGTCGGCACCTGCAGAGCCGCAAGCGCCGGTGCGGGGTCGTAGCCGGAGTGATCGGCGCGGACGGCGGCGTCCATGCCCGCCTCCGACGCTGTCGGTGCGTAGCTGCCGCCCCCGCTGAAGTCCTTCCAGAGATTGGTCTGTCCCACAGTCGTCGCCGGCGCCGAAACGAGGATCGCGAATGAGGCGAGGCCGTGTCTCTGGACTGCCAGCGGCACCGTCCAGCCACCCTGGCTGCCGCCGTGGAACCCCACACGTTTCGGGTCCACGCCGGGCCAGGCGGCAAGGAAGCCGAGCCCGGCGGCGGCATCGTCCGCGTAGACCCGAAGCGATTCATCGGTCGGGAACTCGCCTGGGTAACGGCCGGTCGACGAGCCGATCCCACGCTTGTCATACGTGAGGACCGCCAGGCCGAGGCCTGCGTAGACCCCAACCCAGATGTCGTAGAAGTGACGCTGGCCCTGCTCCGAGCCGTGGACGATGACGATGCCCGGATGCGTGCCGCTTCCAATCGGTTCGGTGATCGCGCCGGCGAGAGTGGCGCCGTCCGCGGGAATCGCCACGTCGGATTGCTTGTACTGCACCCTCTGCGCCCGGACCGTCGCCCCGGCAGTGGCCACGGTGAGCATCGCTCCGTCGAAGATGAGATCGGCGTACTTGGGCAGCGGGATGGCGAATGCAGGCCCGATCGTGAAGCGGTTGGGCATGACTCCGGCGTAAATCGAGCGGTAGGCGGCGTCCCGGACGTCGAAGAACCAGCCGAGGCGGGCGATGACGAAAACCCGTCCGTCATCGGCGCGATAGCTTCCGAAGACTCGCGAGAGCGCCTGGGAATCCGCGGGTGCCGGCGCTTGGGCGGGAGCCGGCGTGGTCCTCGAGGTAGCCGCCGGCTGGGTGCAGGCCGCCGCCAGGACCAGCACGATGAGGGCCCGCACCATCAGCCGCATGGCGGCCACCAGATTACCACGGATCCGTGGTATATGGCGCGGAGTCGTGGCAACGGCCTACAGTGCTGCGAATGCCGCGCCGCCACGACGTCTCTCTTCTTTTCGACCTGTTCGTAACCGGCCAGCGAGTCCGGAGAGTGCTGGCCGAGGGCATGGCCGGCTCGGAGATGCGGCCCGACGAGTACGCCGTTTACAGCCTGCTGTTCATGTACGGCCCGCTGACCGCGACGGAGATGTCACACCAGCTCGGCCTTCCGCTCTCCACCGCGCTCGACTACCTGAAAGCGATCGACGAGGCCGGCCACCTGGAGCGAATCCGTCACCCGGATGACGGGCGCGCCGTCCAGGTTGCCCTCAATTCGAGGGGCGTCGCGGCGCAGGCTCGCGCCAACGCGCACTGGGAGGTGGTGCGAAAGCAGGTCGAAGGTTCGCTTCGGATGCGGAAAGCCGACGTGCGGGCCGCCCTGCAGGCGCTCGACGACGCCGCTGCGGCCGTGCTGGAAACGAGGCGGAGAGAAGCGACCAGGCGGCGCTGAACGCCTCTATCGAAAAGTCACTCTTTCGATGGGTCCTGGGCGTTTACTCCAGGTTCAGCACGTTGACCACGGCCGTTCGGGCCGCCCAGCGGGCAGGGAGAATCGCCCCCAACAGGGCCACCAGAACGCCCGCCAGGGCCAGCAGCACCAATTGCACCGGATCGAACGAATTTGGAAACGTGCCGCTTGTGATGGAGAAGCCGGCGACGCGAGCCATCGCGTCGACCAGGTATCGGTACAGGCCGATTCCGGCCGGGATGCCGACAAGACCCCCGACCAAGCCGAGGACGCCGGCTGACGCGATGACCATCGCCATGACCTGGCCGGGGGTCATGCCGAGCGCCTTGAGGATGGCGATGTCGCGCACCCGTTCCCGGGTGGTCAGGAGCAACGCGTTGAAGACCCCGAGACCCGCGATCGCGCCGAGGATCACTGCCAGCGCCACGACCATCGCGTCAAGCGCGGCCTCGATGTCGAAACCGGAGCCGAAAGTGCTGATCGGCTGCACCAGGAGGAAATCGGGCTGAGCCGCCGAGATTCGACCCACGTATGCATCCACGTTCGCTCCGGGTCGTAGCTGAACGATGTAGTCGGTGGGCTCGGCGGTCGGGTCGACGGGTAGGTAGCTCGACCAGTCCATCCCGAGGGTCCAGAAGCAGTAGCAGGTGCCCACGATTCGCAACGGCACCTGTCCACCCCCGACATGCACATCAACTGTTTGGCCGACGCGCCAGTGGTAAGGGTTGAGGACGACGCCCACCACTGCTTCGCCCGGGCCCCCAAACCACCGGCCTTCAGCCATGTGGTAGCCCAACTGTTGGGATCGGCCTCTGAAGATGGTCATCGGGACCGGATCAGGTTGGCCGGGAACCGCGACGGTGAGCTGGCGTTCGCCCACCACGAGGTTTGTTTCGGAGTCCTGCCGCAAGACATCGATAGTGGCGGCGTCGGAGTACCCGCCGAGCCGGCTTGCCGCCACCTGGAACGCCGGTTGAGCGAACAGGTCGTTGAACTTCAAGATCGCCGAGTAGAGCCCGCTTGCGAATACCAGGGTCGCCACTCCGGCAAGGATCGCGATGGCCGTGAGGCCACCTCGCAGCGGTCGGGCAAAGGCATCCCCCACGCCCAAAGTCAAGGCTTCAGGCACCCGCCACCACCCGAGGCGCCGGTTGGCATACCGGCCGGCGGGCGCCGTGCCCGTGGTGATCGCGGTGACCGCATCCATGCGACCGGCACGCCATGCGGGGAGTGCCGCCGCGAGTGCGATCAAGCCCAGGCTGACCGCCAGCGCGATGAGGTCGACACCTGGCGCGAATGGACTGGGCGGGGGCAGGCTCATCGCCTCCGCGGCCTGGTCCAGCAACGGCTTGCTGGCAATTGCGCCCAGCGGGACGCCGACGACGCCCGCCGCCAGCGCCGGGAGCAGCATCTGGATCACGAACACCATCACCACCTGGCGCGGGCTGAACCCGATCGCTTTCATGATCCCGATGTCCCGGTAGCCGGCCAGGACCGCTCCCGTGACGACGTTGGCAACGATGACCGCGACCGCCGCCAGGGCCACCACTGCGAAGGCCAGGAGGAAGGTGAGGATCAGCGAGTTGTTGAAGTTGTAGCCGTCGCGGAAGTCCAGATAGGACGCGGAACCTGCCACCGCACCCGGCGGCAGCGCGGCCGACAAGATGTTCAGGTCCGCCCGAATGTCGGCACGGCTCGTCGCCGTTTGAAATCGATATGCCATTTCGTAACTGAGGCGGGCGTCGGCGGCGACCAGGCTCGCGACCGCCTCGCTCGAGACCCATCCCCGGTTGGGGTTCGGGTCGACGTCGACAACTTCTCCGACCACGGCCAGAACCGGCTTGGCCGGCGTGCCGAGCGCAGTCAAACGATCACCAATGGCAATCTGATTTCCGGCGGCGAACGAGCGCGTCACGACGATCTCGCCAGGGCCTTGAATCCAGCGTCCTACCACCACCTGCTCGCGGTCGAGCTTGCCGTCCGGGTCGTCGCGGCCGAGCACAGCCAGTGCGAACTTCGTCTTGCTCTTTTCAAAAGGAACCGCGGCGTAGGTCCATGGTCCCACCGAGGCAGTGACACCCGTGAGCGAGGCCGTCGCCGCGACCTCGCTTTGGTTGACCTTTTGGGAGTCGAAGACGGCGATGAGATGCGGCCCGGCCAGGTCGGCGAAAGCGCGGTCGTAAGGGCTGGTGGTCTGCACGAGCAGCGTGCCTCCCATGGATCCGACGGTGATCGCCAGCGCGGCGATGACGAAGACCACAAGCGTCTGGAGGCGGTGCCTGCGAACGTCAGCGATTGCCTTCGTCAGGACAGGCCGCATCAGCGCTCCGATTCACCGGCCTGGCTGTCGCCGGTGAGCTTGCCATCGCGCATGTTGATGACGCGGCGTGCGTGCCGTTCCACGAGCTGAAGATCGTGGCTCGCGACGAGGATGGTCTGGCCTCGCTGGTTGAAAGCGACCAGCAGCTCCATCACCTGTTCCCCGGTGCTGCTGTCCAGCGCGCCGGTGGGCTCGTCCGCGAGAAGAACCGCCGGACGGTTGATGAGCGCCCGGGCAATCGCAACTCGCTGGCGCTCGCCGCCGCTCAGCTTGGCCGGGTAATCGCGCGCCTTGGCCCCGATTCCGAGCTCATCGAGCAACTGTTGCGCGCGCGCGCGGGAGGCGGCTTCCTGGCCTCCCGCCAGCTGCGCCGCGATGAGGACGTTGTCGACCACGCAGAGGTTGTTCAGCAGGTGGAAGAACTGGAAGATGAATCCGATGCTGGAGCGGCGGAACCGCGCCAGCTCGGTCTCGCCCATTCCGGCGAGCCTGGTGCCTCCGACCGTTACTGTTCCCGACGTTGGCCGGTCGAGGCCGGCGACGAGGTTGAGGAGAGTCGACTTGCCGCTGCCCGACGGCCCCATGACCGCGGTGAACTCGCCGTCGGCGACCTGGAGACTGAGGCCGTCGAGCACTGGCCGGCTTGCAGGCCCGCCATACGACTTGGTGACCGCGTTGAGCTCGATCGCGACAGGAATGACGTCAATTGTCGCCGCCCCCGCCGTGCGTGTTATAGGTGATGTATGAATCGATTCTTCGATGACCTGGGTGACCGGTGGGTGGCGGCGGCAAAACGGCGATCGGCTCGGATCGAAGCGCCCTCTCTAGACGCCAAGGTCGCGCTAGAGCTGCTGGACCTGGCGCGTGTGGCGGCCCATACCCAGGAACGGCGTTTCGCACCCCTGTCCTGCTTCATGGCCGGAGTCGCGACCGAACGCCTCCGCGCGGCCAAGGGCGGCCTCGATGACGCGGCGGTGGCCGAGTTCATCCTCGAGGTGAGGCAGGAGGTGGAGAAGGAGTACCCGGCCGGCCTCAGCGAACGTTGAGCACGGGGAGCTGACGGAAGCTCTGGACCGAGACCCGCGCCGCGACGGCTGACGCGACGTCGCGAAATGCCTTGGCGCCGGCGGTGTCCGGCCTCGACACCACGACTGGAGCGCCGGCGTCAGCCTCCTCGCGGATCACTTTCTCCAGCGGTATGCCGCCCAGATAAGGGACGCCGAGACGCTTCGCGGCGCGCTCGGCCCCGCCGTGGTCGAAGATGAAGTGCTCTTCGCTGCAACGACCGCAGACGAACCAGCTCATGTTCTCGACCAGGCCCAGCGGTGTGACGTTCAGCCCGCGGAACATCTGCAGGGCTTTGACCGCGATCCCGAGTGCGGCGGACTGCGGAGTGCAGACGATCGCGACGCCCGTCAGCGGCACCGACTGGGCCAGGGTCAACGACGCGTCGCCGGTGCCCGGCGGCAGGTCGATCACGAGGTAGTCGAGCTCACCCCAGTGAACGTCGGTCAGCATCTGCTCGATGGCGCGCGAGACCATCGGTCCTCGCCAGACCATCGCCTTGTCGGCGCCCGCGAGGAACCCGATCGACATCAGCCTGACGCCGAACGCTTCGAGCGGCACGAGCTTGGAGTCCACCACCTTCGGCTCGTCCTGGACGCCCATCATGCCGGGTATCGATGGACCGTAGATGTCGGCGTCGAGCAGTCCCACCTTCGCGCCGCTGATGCCCAGCGCGCACGCCAGGTTGATCGCCACGGTGGATTTGCCGACGCCGCCCTTTCCGGAGGCGACCGCGATCGCTTGCTTGACGCCGGGAATGACCTGGTTCGGCTGCCGCCGGTTGAAGGCGGAACGCACGTTGGCGGTCATCTTCAGATCCACCGCGGTCACGCCTGGAAGGTCGCCGACCAGCTTGCTGGCCATCGTCTGAAAGCGATCCCGAACCGGGCATGCGGGTGTCGTCAGCTCGAAGGTGAAGCTCACCCGGCCGTCGGCGCCGATGACCAGGTCTTTGATCATGCCGAGGCTGACCACATCACGACCGAGGTCGGGGTCCTGGATCGCGGCCAGCACTCCCAGGACCTGGTCCGTGCTGGGCGGTGAAGTCACGAGGCTTTCCTACTGAGCACTGAAGATCACCGCTGCGCGCAGCGCCAGCACCCCCAGCAGGACCAGGACGGACACGACCAGGGTGTCGGTGCCGGCGCGCGCGATGACCGCCGAGCCGCTGCCGCCTGGACGGATGCGCATATGGCCCCTCGCGGCCACCAGTGAAGCACCGATCCCGACGAGTGCGAGCAGCCACAGCGGGAGGAAGGGCAGGGTCAGGCCGGCGGTCCCGGCCGCGCCGATCGTGATGAAGAACGCGACGAGCAGGACGAGCTCGAGTACGGAGAAATATCCATCTGCTTCATGGATACGGCCGAGGCTGAACACAGCGTCGGCGCGATATCGCGTGAGGAGCGCGATCAAGGCCCCCGAGCCGCTCAGGCCGGAGGCAAGGAAGAGGCCGCCCAGCATCCACGTGTCGCTCCAGATCGGCTGGTTGCTGACGCTGAGCAGGACACCGGTATAGGAGGCGATGAACAGCGCGAGGACCCCGCCGAGGACGTTGAAGGCGCGGCCCAGAACGCCTCCGATCGGCCGGCTGGGATCGCCGGCAACGCTGCGGTCGCGGCGGTCGAGCACAGAGGCCTCAAACGCGGACACCGCCGCGAAGGCGCCGAACACCAGCAGCGCCCAGACGCCGACCGACATGGGCGACCAGTACTTGAAGTTGAGTCCTTGATCTCCTGGGGTGACGTCGATGAGCATGTGCCAGAACTTCCACCAGCTCGCCCCCAGGTCGACGGTCAGCAGCACTGGACACACCAGCAAAGTCACGAAGCTCGCGTAGAAGCCGATGCGCGCCGCCGCCTCGTCGCGCGCGTCGCCCACCAAACGCAGGAGCGTCGCGATCGCGTAGCTGCCGCCCGTGAGGCCGGCGAAGAAGAAGTAGCCGAGGATGTACCATGTCCACTGCGGCGCTCGCACGAAGTGCTCCGCGGCGAGATAGATCACGAGGTGCCTCGCCGCCTGAAAGCGACGATACCCGCGATCACTCCCAGCACCGCGGTGACGAGTGCGCCGAGGTATCCACCCACGTCGTTGCGCGTGGGCAGCTGGGCGTTGTCGGCGCTCGGCAGCCCGTAGGTCTCCGGCTTGTCCATGAGCAGGAAGAAGGCGTTCAGCCCTCCGTAGACCGTGTCGTCGCGGCCGTACAGCTGCGCCTGGGTGATCCCCTGCGAGTGCAGGGAGGCCAACCGGGAGTCGGCCGCCGTGTGGAGGTCGCCCAGCAGGCCGAACTGGATCGACTGGGTGGGGCAGGCTTTGGCGCACGCAGGTTCGAGGCCGCCCTGGAGCCGGTCGTAGCACAGGGTGCACTTGTGCGCCGTGCCTGTCTTCGGATTCAGGGCGATGACGCTGTACGGACAGGCGGCGATGCAGTTCCTGCAGCCGTTGCACACGTCCTGCTGGATGAAGACCGTGTCGAACTCGGTGCGGATGATCGCGCCGGTCGGGCAGACGTCCATGCAGCTCGCGTGCTTGCAGTGCTTGCACACGTCCGACATCATCAGGAAGGCCTTGCCGTTGCCGGCATCGACCGTCTGGGCGGGCACATCGTCGATGAACTTCACGTGACGCCAGTTCTGGTCGTCGAGCTGGCCGGTGTTGTCGTAGCTGTCGGCGAGGAATTTCGGTTCGTTGCCTTGGAGCTGATTCCACTCCTTGCAGGCCACCTCGCATGCCTTGCAGCCGATGCAGATGCTGGTGTCGGTGAAGAAGCCGTACGACTTGCCGGGCTCGATCTTGGTGGCCATCAGAAGCCCATCAGGTTGGGAATGATCTTCGAGAAGCCCCGCTCGCGCGCGTACAGGTCGAGCGGGAGGGCGGCCAGCTCGTCGACGACTGGGACCGCGGTTGGATCCGCCGCGAGGTCGACGCTGAGGAGATAGCGCCGGCACGTTTCGCAAGCTTCGATACGCACGTGGGGAAAGACGGCCTTGCCCGCAGCCACGCGATGGTCGCCAAGCCTGCCTTCCAGCCCCCGCACGACGCTTCCGCGCTCACCGGACGCGGTCCCTTCTTCGCTGAAGATCGGGAGTCGCGGGCTCGAGTCTTCGCCGCAGCCGGGGCACGTCATGCGCGCGTACCCCCAGCTGCCGTGACAGCGCGCGCAGAGGAGATAGCGGCCGCCGGACGCGAGGTCTTCACTCGGAAGCGCGAAGTAGCTCAGCTGCGGGGGTCCTCCACAGCTGGGGCAGTGGAGATGGTCGCGGACTCCGGCGCACGATGCCGCGGCCTCCGGTCCGAGCGCTTCGAGCACCGGGCCCACCGACGCGCGGGCCAGGAACCGATCGACCACCGTCTGCTCGTCGCCTCGAATCCAGCCGGCGATGAACTCACGAGGATCGGTGGTCTCGAGACGTTGCGCGACGGAGTCGCGCAGCATCGCGGGGCCGGCGGCGAGGCTCGCATCCACGACAGCCGGCACCACCACCTCGGCGGTATAAGCGACCAGATCGTGGGCGGGCGGCCTCGCTGAGATCGCATCCTCATACGCCTGCTCCTGAACTCCGAGCAAGGCACCGTAGAAGTCCAACGGCTCACGCGCGAACGCGTGCCGGTTGCGGAGCACGTCGGTCCGGCGTCGCCGGTCGGTAAAAGGAGAGGCGGCGACGGCGGCCGGCGCCATCACATCTTCTCCAGGTTGACCAGGAAGGCCTTGAACTCGGGGGTGCGCGCATTGGCATCGCCGACAAACGGCGTCAGGGCGTTGGCCAGCCAGTACCGGCCCTGATTCGGATCACTGTCGGCGGCGATGCCCACGTAGCCCCAGTGGATGGGGATGCCGATCTGGAACACCTTCTGCCCCGCGACCGTCATCGAGCCGAGGCGCTTGGTCACCACCGCAAGCACCTCGACCTTGCCGCGCTTGGACGAGACGCGGACCTTGTCGCCAGTCTTGATGCCCTTGGTCTGGCCCAGCTCCCACGGGATCTCGACGAAGGGCCGCGGCTGCAGCTGGACCAGGTGGGGAACGTGCTGCGTGACGTAGTGCTCGTGCTCGGTCAAGCGATAGCTGGTGGCGATGTAGGGGAAATCGGTCGCGGTGCCGAACCGGCTCGTCCGACCCGCGGCCTGGTCATAAAGGAAGGCCACGGGCGACGCCGAGTTGTTCTCGTGTAGGGGGTTTTTCACAGGTGATTCAACCGGCTCGTAGTGCTCAGGGAACGGGCCGTCGATCATGCCGTTGCTGAACAGCCGGCCGACGCCCTCGCCGTTCATGATGAAAGGCAGGTACGCCTTCGGGTCGTGGGGGTCCATCGTCGCCGGGTAGTCGGGCACGTCGCCGGTCCACTTGGTCCCGGTCCAGGTGATGCCGGGCCGTTTCGGATCCCAGGGCTGGCCGTTGAGGTCGGCGGAGGCGCGGTTGTACATCACACGACGGTTCAGCGGCCAGCTCCACGCCCAGTTGGGGTAGAAGCCCATCCCGGTCGGATCGTTGGTCGTCGGGTCCTGGATGCCCATGCGGCGCTTCATCAGGTTCCCCGTGTCGAGGTAGCTGCCGGTGTAGATCCAATCGCCGGTCGTGGTCGTGCCGTCGTCCTTCAGGTTCGCGAAGCTGGTCATCTGCTTGCCGGCGGAGAGATCCTTGCCGTTGATCTCCTTCGCGATCTCATCGAGCTCCGGCTTGAGCGGGTCCTTGTAATTGAGGGTCAGATGCATGACGGGGTCGGGGAACTTCCCGCCCTGCTGCGTGTACAGGGTCTTCACGCGGCTGAAGATGTCGGCCAGGATCCAGTGGTCGTGGCGCGCCTGGCCCTGCGGCGGAAGCACCTGGTCCTTCCACTGCGACCAGCGGCCGCTGTTGACGAAGGAGCCGTCCTTCTCGATCCAGTGGGTGGTCGGCAGCATGAACACCTCGGTCTTGACCTGGCTCGGGACGGTGCCGGGAGCGTGCCAGAACTCTGAGCTCGTGGTCGGAAGGGCGTCCATGACCACCAGCCACTTGAGGTTCGAGAGTGCCTGCTGCACCTGGTTGGAATCAGGGCCGATGCTGGCCGCGGTCATGCCCGACAGCAGCAGGCCCTCCATCTTTCCCTTCAAAGCCTGGTCGTAGATCGACATCCACGATGAGTTCTGGCCGGGCTTGGGGACATAGTCGAACGCGAACTCGTTGGCTTTGGTGGCGGCATCGCCGTACCAGCCCTTGAGGGTGCTGACCATGAACTTGCGGTAGTTGGTGCCGAAGAAGTTCCACGAGTTCGGATCTGACTTCTTGGGCGCGCTCTGGGCGACGTAGTCGTCGAGGTTCTTCTGGCCGGGCGCCGGGATCTTCAGGTAGCCCGGGAGGATCTCCCACGAGATCGCATGGTCGGTGTTGCCCTGGATGTTGGCGTGGCCGCGTTCGGCGTTCATGCCTCCGCCCGGTCGGCCCATGTTGCCCAGCAGTAGCTGAAGCACAGCGCCCGAGCGGATCAGCTGGCCGCCGGTCGTGTGGTGCGTCAGTCCGACCGCGTAGACGATGGTCATCACCTTGTCGGGCTTGCCCATCTGGCCGACCAGGTCAGCCACCGTCTTGAACTCGTCGACCGGGATCCCCGTGATGCTCGACACCATGTCCGGCGTGTAGCGCGAGTAGTGGGCCTTCATCAGCTGGAAGACCGACCGGGGGTGCTGCAGGGTCATGTCGCGATTGGCGAACCCGTTGCCGTCGACCTCGTAGCTCCAACTGCTGATGTCGTACGAACGCTTGGCGGCGCTGTAACCCGAGAAGAGGCCGTCCGTGAAACCGAACCCGTCCTTGACGATGAAAGAGGCGTTCGTGTAGTTGCGCACGTACTCGTCGTGGAAGAGGTTGCTCTGCAGGACGTGGTTGATCAGGCCGCCGAAATACGCCACGTCGCTGCCGGTGCGGATGCGGAGGTACATGTCGGCCACTGCTGACGTGCGTGTGAAGCGGGGATCGGCGTGGATGATCTTGGCGCCGCGGTCGAGCTTCGCGCGCATGAACCACTGGAAGCCGACAGGGTGGGCCTCGGCGGGGTTGGCGCCGTTGATGAGGATGAGGTCGGCGTTCTTGATGTCGCGCCAGTGGTTTGTCATCGCTCCCCTTCCGAATGTGGCGGCCAAACTGACCACCGTGGGGCCGTGTCAAACCCTGGCCTGTTGCTCTAGGTGTACCAGTCCCAGGCCCCGCATCAGCTTGGTGGCGAAGTAGCCTTCCTCCGAGCTGAATGCGGCGCCTCCCGCGAAGGCGATGCCTTCGGTGCGGTTGACGGTGTTGCCGTTTCCATCCGTCGTGACGAATGTGGCGTCGCGCGACGCTTTGATGTTCTGCGCGATCTTGTCCAGGACGATGTCCCAGGGGACGCTCTTCCAGCCGGTCGCCCCGGGAGCACGATACTGGGGCGATTCGACGCGCCGCGGCGAGATCGCCAGCTGCATCGCGGTCGCGCCCTTGGGGCATAGGCGCCCCTCGTTGACGGGGCTGTCGGGGTCGCCTTCGATCTGCAACAGCTGCACGCTGCCATCGGCGTTCTGGCGGGTGTACGCGACCAGCGAGCACCCGACCGCGCAGTAGGGGCAGATCGAATGAGACTCCTTGGCGCCCTCGATGCGGAGGTTTTGCTTGACCTTGGTGGCGTCGGCCAGCGCAACCTCGAAACCAAGACCCGACGCGACCAGCGCGCCGGCCCCGGCGACGCCAAATTTCAGGACGTCACGACGAGTGACTGTCTGCAGTCGCCAACCCTCCGATGCAGCCCAGCGGGAAGTAAGTCGAACCTAGCTCACGGCAGTCGAAGTGTCAAGTTCGCGCCTGCCTCTGGCCACGGCTCAGCCGGTGGCGATCAGGAGGTCCGAGCGATCGTCCGGCTCGCCCGCGCTTCGCAGGAGGTCGATGAGCCGCGGGTCCCAGGGCAGGATGATGCCGGTGGCTCCGGCCGCCCCCAGCTCAGCGATCATGTGCGCCCAGCCCGCCCTGTCGGCCGGCACGGGCACGTCGACCCACACCTCGAACTCACCATCCTGCGCGGGCCTGGCCCGCAGCGCGCGCACATCCTCATCGCCCGCCGGCACGATCACACCGTCCGCCAGGGCGGCCGAATTCTCGGCCTCCGCCCGGGTGGCGCAGATGATGAGGATCGAGGGTGAGGGCGCAGCGGAGCGCCGGCTCTGGTGTACGAGTGCTTCCGGCTCGCGGCCAGGCGGCATTCCGACCACGACGCGACCGCTGCTCAACCGCCCGAGGATGTCCGCGGCGGCCACCCAGCCGCCTTCGGGGCCGACCGTCATGCCGAGCCGCACGCGATGCGTGACCGCAGAGATCGCTCCCAGATGAATCCAGGCTTCGGTCGATGCCTGGTTCGCGGCGTCGAGCCAGATCGAGTCGGCGCCCGCTGCTTCGAGCGCGGTGACGTCCGCCAGGTAGTCGCCTATCCGGCCGGGGGCCGCCGGAAGCTTGACCGCAACCCGGAGCACGAGCTCACTGTAGCCCGGCTCGCCCCGATGAGTCGGAGGCAGCGCTTATCCTTGCCTGGTGGCGGCCAGGGGACTCTCTGCCGAGGACGCGAGCCGGCTGTACGAGCTCGACCGGACCCACTGGCTGCACCCGCAGGGCGATCTCGGCGCGCCCCCGGGCACGATCCCCCAACTGATGTTGGCCGGCGGCAGCGGCGCGACCCTCACCGACGTCGAGGGCCGGGAGTACATCGACGGCATGGCCTCGCTCTGGAACGTAAACGTGGGCTATGGGCGGACTGAGCTCGCCGATGCGGCGGCAGAGCAGATGAAGAGGCTCGCCTTCAGCTCGGCCTACGGGGGCTTCAGCACCGCGCCCGGGATCGAGCTCGCCGCGAAGCTGGCGGAGCTGGCGCCAGGGGACCTCGGGGTGACCTTCTTCGCGTCCGGCGGCGGCGAGGCCAACGACACCGCTTATAAGCTCGCGCGTCTTTACTGGCATCTGCGCGGCGAGCCCGAGCGGGTGAATATCGTTTCCAGGCTTCGCGACTACCACGGCCTTACATATGGCGCGACCAGCGCGACTGGCCTGGCCAACTTCTGGAAGGGGTTCGGCCCGCTCGCCCCCGGCTTCCTGCACGCGCCCACACCCGACCCTTACCGGTTCTCCGGCGAGGGCTCCGCCGGCGCCGCTTACGCCACGGCATTGGAGGAGGTCGTGTTGAAGGCCGGCCCGGCGACGGTCGCCGCGGTCGTCGCGGAGCCCGTCCAGGGCGCTGGGGGCGCGATCGTCCCGCCCGCGGATTACTTCCCGTTGTTGCGTCAGATCTGCAACCAGTACGGGCTGCTGCTGATCGCCGACGAGGTCATCACGGGGTTTGGGCGGACGGGGCGGTGGTTCGGGCTCGAACACTGGAACGTCCAGGCGGACCTGATGATCTTCGCCAAAGGCGTGACCAGTGGCTACTTGCCGCTGTCTGGAGTGATGCTGACCCACTCGGTGCACGACACACTGAAGAATTTGAAGGGGCCGATGTGGCACGCGTTCACGTACAGCGGGCATCCGACCGCGTGCGCGGTCGCGCTGCGAAACCTGCAGATCCTCGAAGACGAGCACCTCGTCGAGCGAGCTGCAGAGAAAGGGGCTTACCTCCAGCGGCGGCTGCAGGACCTGCGCTCGCACGAGATCGTGGGCGACGTGCGCGGACTGGGGCTGATCGGCGGGGTCGAGCTGGTGCGCGACCGAGCGACCAAGGAGTCGTTCGACCCCTCGGTGGGCGCGGCGCGACGCGTTTGCATGGATGCACTCGAGCAGGGCGTGATCTTCCGGCCCCTGGCAGGCGACGTCATCGGGATGTCGCCTCCGTTCGTAATCAGCAACGAGCAGATCGACCGCATGGTCGCGGTCCTGGACAAGGCGATCGCTCGGGTCGGGATAGAGCTCAAGGCCGGCGTGTAGCCGGCTTCGCTAAAGCCTCGTCACGAATCCGTCCCGCCAGGTGGGATGACGGAGCGTCCAACCCAGTTCGCGTTTCGCCTTCGCGTTGGACGCCCCGCGGCCGCGCTGCATGGTCGCCGCGGCAAACCGCCCGGCCATGAGCTCGACCAGCCATCCGGGCACGGGCATCGGCGCAGGCGCGCCGATGTCGCGGCAGAACGCAGGGATCCAATCGCGGGCCGCAGCGGGATCGTCGTCCACGATGTTGTAGATGCCGTGGCCGTGCTCCAGCGCTGCAACCGCCGCGCCTGCCGCGTCATCCACGTGGACGAACGAAAAGACTCCCGCGCCGCTGCCGACAATCGGGAGCATCCGTCGCCGAGCCTGTCGTGCGAAGTCGCCGTCGAGGTCGAAATATGTACCCGGTCCGTAGAGCTGGCCGTAACGCAGCGCCACGCCCGCGATCCCGTGGACCGAGAGCGCGAGCCGTTCGCCCTCTACTGTCGCGCGCACCGCGGAACCGAAAGGCTCCGGCGCATGCAGCGCGACCGTCGCGTCCTCCGCCAGCGCTGAAGGGCCTTCAGGCACGTACATGAAAGCGAGCGACTGGTATACGAAGCGGCGAGCGCTTACATCCTTGGCCGCAGCCAGCAACGTGCGCGTCGCCTCGACACGCAACCGCGATGTGCGCTCGTAGAACGGACCCAGCTGGCGAGGGTTGTATCGCTGCGGTAGGTCGGTCAACTGGTTCATCACCGCCTCGGGCCGGTAGTCTTTGACGGCCTCGCTGAGCGCCGGCTCATCAAGCGCATCGACCACCACGGGAATGGCGCCCAGCGATCGGAGCATCGGGGCCTTCGCGGCCGCCCGAGTCGTCGCCGCGACCTGGTGGCCGGCTGCCACCAGCTGTGGGATCAGGCGGCGCCCGATCGCGCCGCTCCCGCCGGCCAGGAAGACCTTCACGCGCGATTCGCCCTCACATCGACGAAAAGCGCGATCGTCAGCGCGACGCAGATCAACGAGAGCACGGGCAGATCAGTCGTCGGGTGGCCGCCGAGCCGGATGTCTTCGACGTGGGCCATGACGTGCAGGACCGACGCGGCGAGCACGGCGATGAGGGGCGCTCGCAGCGGCGCCCCCAGCGCGACTGGAACCGTCAGGGCCAAACCGAGACCGACCTGGAAGGCACCGGCGTCGTGTAGCAGGTGAATGTTGAGGGGTGAGAAGGTTGCTACAGCGGTGAAGAAGCTCACCGGCGCCAGCAATGCCCAGGCTCCGGTCAGCAGGTAAAAGACGCCGATAACCGCCCCGATTGCTCGCGCCACACGCGGATCGCGCATCGATTCATTCTGTCAGCGCCATGGCCTGTCACACGAATAAGGTTGACGGCGTGGGTGGGATCGCAGCCGGAGAGACGTTCGACGGCACATTTCCGTTCCAGGCGCATTTCACGACCAAGCCTGGCTTCCGAATGCACTACGTGGATGAGGGAGCCGGCGAGCCCATCATCCTGATCCACGGGGAGCCGACGTGGGCCTACCTGTATCGGAACTTCATACCGGTCCTGTCACGACATTTTCGGGTGATCGCGCCCGACCACATGGGGTTCGGCAAGTCGGAAACCCCGGCCACCGCCGACTACACCCTCGACCGTCACGCGCGCAACCTAGGCAGCCTGATCGAGGAGCTCGATCTCCGCGACATCACGCTCGTGATGCAGGACTGGGGCGGTCCGATGGGTGCTGTCGTCGCCTCGAGGTATCCCGACCGGATGAAGCGGTTTGTGGCCATGAACACCATCTTCGGCACCGATCGCAACATGCGCGAGGAGCGATTGACCCCATGGTTCGCGGCCATCAAGGCGATGGAGGAAGCGGGTCAGCTCGAAGCTGTGCTCGGCAACCTGAGGTTCCTGGTCGGCGGCATCATGATGACGCTGGGCATCCAGCGCCGCGAGGTTGTTACCGACACGTGGCTGCAAGCCTACGCCGCGGCATTTCCCACCTTCGAGGAGTGTCGGGCGGCAATCGCCTTTCCTCTGGAAGGCCTGCACCTGGAACGGATTCGCGAGACCTTGGTCGCCGCCCTTCCAGGCCTGTACAAACTTGGGCAGGACGGCGTGCCGGCCATGATGATCGAGGGCATGCGGGACCGCGCGATCTGGCCGCACGTCGCGATCGCAGGCTTCCGCGCCTTCTTTCCCAAAGGGACCGTGCACGAGCTTCCGAATGCCGGCCACTTCATCCAGGAGGACGCGCCCGAGACCGTCGTGCCGCTGATCGAAGAGTTCTGCCTTCGGACCGCTACGAGCCGACCTCCGGCGCGAGGATGACCAGCGGAATCGAGCGGCGAGTCTGAGACTGGTAGCGGTCGTACTGGGGCCACAGCCTTGTCATTTCGGGCCAAAGCCGCCGTCGTTCTTCAGCCGATGCGACCCTGGCCGTGGCCGGAAAGCGTTTGGTGCCCACCTGCACGACTACCTCTGGGGCGGCTTCGAGATTGAGCAGCCATGCGGGCGGGAGATCGCTGCCCCCCTTGGATCCGACCACGACGTAGTCGCGGCCGTCGCGGTGATACAGCAGGGCCGCCGTGCGCAGTAGTCCGGACTTGCGCCCGGTCGTGCGCAGCAAGAGCATCGGCGCTTTGCCGATACGCTTGCCGATGCGTCCGCCTGAGATCTCGTAGACGAACTGGTGTAGGGCGAGCGCCCGCAAGCCAAGAGCTCGGTCGAACGCGGTCATCGGCACTTGCCGAGTCTAGGACGTACCTCCCCTCAGCTCCAGGTCAACTGGCGACCTCGAATCGGATCGCTGGCAATTCGGAAAGCAGAAGTGAGACAAGCTCTCGGTCCCACTGCTGGCCCGCGCCTCGCATCAAGGTCTCGATCGCTTCCTGTGAATTGCGCCGAGCTCGATAGGGCCGGTCGCACGCCATCGCGTCATATGCGTCGCAGACCGACACAATCCGCGCCAGGAGCGGAATCTTGTGGCCGGCGAGGCCGTCCGGGTAGCCGCCGCCGTCGAATCGCTCATGGTGGTGCCGGATGATCGGCAAGATGTCCGCGGCTGAAGGGAGCGGCCTGACGATGCTTTCGCCGATGATCGGATGCGCGCGCATCTGCCTTTCTTCGCTGCAGTTCAGTGGTCCGGGCTTGCGGAGGATTGCGTCCGGCACGGCGATCTTGCCGATGTCGTGGATGAGGCCGCCGCGATACAAGGCGATCAGATCCGATTCCTGAAAGCCGAGTCGGGTGCCGAGGAGGTAGGCGGTGTTTGCCACCCGCTGGGGATGGCTTTCGGTGTAGGCGTCCTTCGCCTCCGCGGCTGCGGCCAGCGCGATGATGACCTGTTCCGAGCTGAGGTTGATCGGCAGCCGCATGAACACAGATTCTTTACTGCGGGCGCTCGTAAGTCGCCATGCCCGGGCACGGTGCGCAGGCCCTGAATTCCATGGTTTTCCAAGCCCTGATTTCAGAGGGGTCAGCAGCCGAGCCTGTCCGCCAGGTCCATGAAATCACTCGCCTGGACGTCGGCCTGCGGATCGGGAAGACGATCAGCGTCTCCGTCAGGTCCCTTCTCCAGCGGCCGCTCAACGAATGCCGCCCGCAGGCCCGCCGCCTGGGCGGCGCGCAGGTCGCCCTTGTGGGCCGCCACCATCATCACCTGGCCCACTTCGAGCCCGAGCGCGGACGCCGCCCCGATGTAGACCTCGGGATCCGGCTTGTAATGGCGGAAGTCCTCCGCGGACAGCAGGCGCCGGAAGGGCAAGCCGGCGAACCGGACCAGTGCGGTCTGCTGGGATCGGTTTCCGTTCGACAGCGTCGCCACCGTGAAGCGCCGCGCGAGGCGCTCGAGGCCGCGGGCAGCCTCAGGCCATGCCGGCAGGCGCTCCCACGCCCTGGTCAGCTCGTCGCGAGCGGCCGCGTCGAAGCCCTCGGCGCCCACCTCGCGCAGGACCTGGTCCAGAGACAGGCGGTGGAGCCGATCGAAGTTGGTCCACGGCAGCTCGCCGCGCCGGACCCGGTCCATCGACGGCGCGTACAGCGCGCGCCACGCGTCAGCCAGCCGCTCCCAGTCGGCTTCGACGCCATTCAGCGCGCCAAGCCTCCGGGCCTCGGCCGCAACTCCCATCCGCCAATCCACGGCTGTTCCGAAGACGTCGAATGTCAGAGCACGCACGCCGCTCAGCTCAGCCAACGGAACCTCCCCGGGCACAGCCCGAGTCTATCGGCGCCGGCGGCGAGTGGAATAGAGCCTGTTCTCGGCGCGTTGCGGAAGTTGCGGAGTCAACTATCACGGGGAGGCTGTCGATGAGCAACTGGAAATTTGATCCGATGCATACACAGGTCGAGTTTTCGGCCAAGCACCTCGGCATGATGACCGTGCGAGGCCACTTTGCCGAGGTCACGGCGACTGGCGACATTCACCCAGAGCATCCGGAACGCACGACCGTGGAAGCCACGATCAACACGGCGAGCATCCGCACTCACAACGAGCAGCGTGACAAGGACCTGCGGTCCTCCAACTTCCTGGAGATCGACAAGTATCCGACGATGGCCTTCAAGAGCACCAAGCTCGAGATGACGGGCCCCGACAGCGCGACCTTGACGGGCAATCTCACGATCAAAGGCAACACTCATCCCGTAACCCTCAAGGTCGTCAAGTACGGCGAATTCAACGACCCCAACATGGGCCACCGGATCGGCTACGCGGCCGAGACGGAGATCAACCGCAAGGACTTCGGCATGAAGTTCGACATGATGCTGGATGGCAAATTCATAGTGAGCAACGAGATCCAGATCAACATCGAGGGCGAGCTCATCGAGGTGCCGGAAGAAGTCACCACCTGACTGCAGGTAGTTGGCCGCTCGGCGGGGCGCCTGGGACCCCGCGCACGCATATATAAGGACGCGAGGGCGTGGGGCCGCTCGCGTCCTCTTGGGGAGAGATGTCTCAGGCCGTCACGGGTAGCCCACCACCGTGACCGGCGTATCCGGGTTGGCGATCGTGGACGAGCCTCCGATCCCATTGATCACGTTCAGGATGCCGCCCTTCCCATTCACGGGGTCGAGAAAGATCGTGAGCAGATCGTGCATACTCCCGGCCGGAAGCGCCGCGGGCACCTCAAACGCGTTCGCCGCATAGATGTTCAGTCCACGGTTGAAGAATGAGTAGCTGCCCATGCCATATCCGTGGAAGCTCGTCACGTTGTCGCCGACTTTGAACGCGGCCCAGCCGTCCACACCAGGAGCCTCCATCCAGGCCGCCTGGCTCGGCACGTCATAAGGCATCTCGTTCTGGAAGAAGACGTCGGTGCCGCCGTTGCCGTTCCAGATCACCTCGTGCTTCTGGAAGTGCTCGACGAACAGACCGTATGCGGTCACGTTGTCGCCGTTGACGATGACTCCGGTGTCAGCTGTGTTTGCCGTCCAGCCGACGCCGTTGCCGTGGTCGGCGCGCCAGGCCCAGAGGTCGTCGAGGATGACGTTGTTGCTGTTGACGACCAGGGCGGTCGAAGCCTTGCCGAGCGCGGCGCCGCCGATCCGGAAGAAGACGTCATAGAGGCCTGAGGGGTCCGACGCTTCGTCATCGCTCCGAGCGTGACCGCTGCCGACGCGCAGCAGCACTGGTGAGCTCGACGTGCCGGCGTCGAACATGACGCCAGAGATGAGCATCCCCTTTGCTCGTGCCACGTCCATGGAGACGATTCCGTTTTGGGGGACGAAGGTTGGAAACCCGAGACCGAGCACGATGGTGTCCGGCCGTGTGACCTCGATCGTCTGGTCGAGCTGGTAGACCCCCGGCGTCAGGATCAGACTCTTGCCGCGCTGGATCGCGGTGTTGATGGCGGCGACCGAGTCGGCCGGCGTGGCGATGAAGAACTGGTCGATCGGAATCGAGGACCCGGGAGTCAGGCCCGACGCCCACGTCGTGCCGCCGCTGTTGTACTGCACCGAGGGCACGAAGACGTTGTAGCTGCCCGTCGAGTCCAGGTACAGGTAGGGCGCTTCGCGGGTCACGGGGCTGGTTGCCAATGTCGTGTAGTGATTTCCACACGTGAAGCACTCCGCGGGCGCGCCTACGACACCGGAGAAGACCTGGTTCCAGACCCCATTGATCCAGAAGTCGATCTTGCTGTTCCTGGTCACCCACTGCTGCTGCGAGCCGTTGAGGACGACGCCCAACCTGGAGTCCGCGACGAACCCGCCGCTCGCGAAAGCTTTCGGGCCGCAGTAGTCCATGAAGGTGGTGAAGCCATTCACGGCGAGCCGCCTGATGGGTGAAGCCTGCGAGACGGCCCAGATCTCGTTCGACTGCTCGCAGAACGGGCCGCCGGGGTCCGGCGGGGCGGGCACATAGCTCGGACTCTTCGAGCGTGTGACGTTGATGGTCAGGTTCGAAAGGGAGCGCCAGAAGTTGGTGAGCGCGAAGCAGCCGAAATTGGTGCCCGTGCCCGAGCAAACGCTGTTGAAGACCTCGATCTCGCCGTTGATCACGACGTCACCCGGTGACTGGCCGAGCCCGGCCACGCTCGTGTAGTAGCCGACCTGGAATATGAGCGGGTTGTCTTCGGAACCGTATGTCCCCGGCTCGAAAAGGACGGCGTCCCGCCGCGAGCCAAACTCGTTGTGAACCTGCGCGCCGGAGATCTCATCCAGCTCCGCCTGGATGGAGCTTTGGTCTCTGGCCGGATTGAAGACATGAACGCTGGAGCCGAAGCTCGGCGCGGCCGGCGCCTCCGCGGCCGCCGTCGTGGCGGCAAAGCAAGCTGCGGCGACGATCACCCCAACTACAAAGACAGCACGAAATTTGCGCATGCCTATCTCCTCATCTCCTCAGCCGATAAATCCACCCCGCACCGCGATTAACCCCGCTCCCTACTTCATCGCAGCACCACCTCTACCTTCAATCTGAGGTCTCGCGACGACCGGCCGGCACGCACCGTGTACGTCCCCGGAACCCAGACCCACTCGTGGCGAGCCTCGTCGAAGCGCGCGAATGCTCGACCCGGCAGGGTCAATCGCACATCGGTCTTGGTCCCGGGCTCACCTTCGACTGTGCCAAAGGCGGCCAGCACGCGTAGCGGACGCCGTGGGTCGTCATCCCGTGCCTCGATGTAGACCTGCACGACCTCCCGGCCGGCGCGCCGGCCGGAGTTGCGGACCGTGACCACTACAGAAAGGTCTTCGCCCGCCCCGATCGACGCGGTGGCAGTCGTCAGCGTTTCGTAGGTCCAGTCCGTGTAGCCGAGGCCGTGGCCGAAGCTGAACAACGGCTCAGACCCCTTGCGGTCGTACCCTCGATAACCCACCAGCAGGCCCTCGGCATAAACGAGATCACCCGCTTCCGGCTGGGCGTGGAGGACAGGCGAATCCGCTTCCGCGCGCGGCACCGATACAGGAAGGCGGCCGCCCGGCTCGGCGATGCCGACGAGAACGTCGGCCAGCGCTTCGGCAAACGCCTGGCCGGGAAACCACACCTGGATGATCGCCGCCACCTCATCTGCCCACGGCATCAGCACCGGCATCCCGGAATTGACCACGACCACCGTGTTGGGGTTGGCGGCGGCGACGTGCCTCACGAGCTCGTCCTGGCGGCCGGGCAGGACCATGCTTTCTCGGTCGTAGCCCTCGCTCTCGGTGCCATCCGCCGACCCGACGACGACTACCGCGACCTCCGCACCAGCAGCGGCGACGACGGCCTCCGCCATGAGCTTGTCGTCCTCTTGCTTGGGCGCGATGCCGAGCCGCAACGTCGCGAAGCCGGCGTGGGGCCCTCGTGCGTTGGGACGATGCTCTACGAGCAGGTCCACCTCGCGTCCGGCCTGCAGCTGCAATGGCACGCGCAGCTCCGGCGGCTGCGACAAGGCCTGCACCGAGTCGTGACGAAGCTCGGTCTTGGCCTCCGCGAGCGGAGTGCCGTCGACCAACACGCGCAGCATGCCGACGCCGGCGACTCCCAGCACGTGCGGACCGTCGACGAGCGGGCGGTAGCGCGCATGCATCACGACCTCCGAGTCCGGCAGGTGCACGGCCGCGGGCAGGTCGTCCCACCAGGTGAGGACGCTCGTTGGGAAACGCGCATCGCTCACGACCGCGCCGTCGGCGGTACGAACCTCCACACGCACGCCGGGCTCGCCGCTGACGGGATCTTGAAGACTTCCATCGTCCGGGACGGCGATGGTCGCGCTGGTTATGCAGCCCTGATGCACGCTGACGTACGCGTCAAGCGCTTCGCCAAGCGCGCCCGCGAGGTCCTTGCCGGCGACCGGGAGCACGCGAACGCTGCCTCCCCCCTGTCTTTGAGGCTCGACCGCATTCGGGCCGATGAGCGCGAGGCGCTCGACGTTGCCGCTGCGCATGGGCAGCAGCCCACGGGGGTTGCTGAGCAATACGAACGATCGAGCGGTGAGCTCGCGCAACAGCGCTGGATCGACAAGCGCCCGCGATCCGGCCGGTGCGTATGTGGTCGCGTCGCCATCGTTCGACCCGTTCAGAGCGCCGACGCGACGTGCGAGCCCGATCAGCCGCGCCACTTTGTCGTCGATGTCAGCCTCGTCCACCGTACCGGCATTGACCTCCGCGACCAGCTGCTCACCCCACGGTCCGTGCGGTCCGGGCATGACCAGGTCGAGGCCGGCCTGCGCGCTGGGCACGGTCGTGTGCGCTGCGGACCAGTCGGAGACCACCACGCCGCGGAATCCCCACTCGGTCTTCAGCAGGTCGTGGAGCAGAGCTCGGTTGGCGGTCATGGACGCGCCGTTGACCGAGTTGTAGGCCGCCATCACCAGAGCCACGTCAGCCTCGGCGACGCACGCCTCGAATGGAGGCAGGTAGAGCTCCCTGAGCACGCTGTCAGAGACGAGCGCGTCGTACGTGCGCCGCTCCGTTTCCGAATCGTTGGCGACAAAATGCTTGACGGTCGCCGCTACGCCGGCCTCCTGCACTCCAAGCACGTAAGCCACAGCGATGCGCGCGCTCAGCACCGGGTCTTCCGAGAAGCACTCGAAGCCACGACCGCTGAGGGGCGTGCGGACGATGTTCACGGTCGGTGCGAGCAGCACGTCGACGCCCCTTGCTCGGGCCTCATGGCCAAGGGCAAGGGCGATGTCGTGGACCAGCCGCTCATCCCACGTGGCGGCGAGCGCGACCGGACAAGGGAGCGAGGAGGACGGCCTCGCCGGATCGAACCGGATTCCGCGCACGCCTGCCGGTCCGTCAGACATGACGATCGGCCGGAGGCCGAGTGCCTTCTCCGCATACAGATTCCATCCGTCCGCTCCCGTCAGGAGGCGGACCTTCTGCTCGAGAGTCAGCCGGCCGACCAGGCCTGATTCATCGCTGCGGACACTTTCTTTCGTGCTGCTCATGGCTCCTTTCGATTGCAGGCGGATGGGGGGAGTCCGGCCGGCGCTTTGCCGGCCGGACAGGTTGCTTCTCGTGATGAGCGAGATCTAAAGCGGTTAGGACACCGGCTTGAGTTGCATGAGGATGTATGGCATCTGCGGGTCGCTCGGCGACGGGTTCATGTACGGGTGCGATTGGTTGGGCCAGCCTGTGTACTTCGCGCTGCTGAAAACGTTCCAGTCCGCGCCGTAGAGCAGCGGAGCGTCAGGAACTTCGGTGGACATGATCTTCTCGAGCTTCTGCACGATCGGATATAGGGACGCGGTGTCGCTGGGGTCGGTGCTCTCGTACTGCCGGAGCGCCGCGTCTGCGTCGGCGCTGGACCAGCCCTGATAGTGCGCGACCGAGTTCGCGTCCTTGCTGTCAAACCAGTTCTGGTACTGGATGTAAGGGATGCTGCCGCCGTTGCCCCAGTGGATGGCTGTCTGCCACTGAGAGGGCTGCGAGGTGATGTTGGTGTTCCAGTCGGAGTATCCCTGCGCCGGCTTCGTGGTCACGTCCATGCCGAGTGGCTGGAGCTCCTGTGACATGAGCGCGGCGTTTTCCCAGTAGTCGGAGAAAGGAACCGGGTCGTAGACCGAAAACTTGATGATCCCGCCGCCCTTGGTCCAGCAGTTGGCGGTGTTGCTGCCGTCACAGTTGCCGCCGGACTTGAAGACTCCCTTGCCGCTGTCGTAGCTCGACGTCGCAGGGGGAGTCCAGCCGCCGTTCTTGAGGATGTCGTAGACGTCCATCCCGGCGGGCAGATTGTTGGACTTGGCCGTGTTGGCGTCAGGCACGCTGCCGCCGATGGCCAGGTCGTTCTTCAAGCTGCCGTCGGCTGGAAGAAAGGCGCTCTGGTTGGGCAGGATGAGCCCGCTCGACGATGTCGCGGGGTTCTCGTAGCCCGACTCGCCCAGGAGCGCGAGCGCGTTGCGGTCGACGCCGTAGCTGACCGCCTTGCGGACCGCCGCTTCGTTGATGCCTGTGGCGCCGCCGTTGCCGGGGTTCAGGTTGAACCACAGCGTGACGGTGCTGCCTGCGGCAAACCAGGCGTGGTTGGTGAGGGGGTTGAGGTTGACGTAGTTGGCATAGACGTTGGGGATGTCGTTGCCTGCCCAGTCCAGCTGGCCGCTCACGAGCGCGTCGCTGGCCGCGGCGTTGGTGGCGATGGATGGGGTGTCGATCTCAGACTCTGGCGGAGTGCCGCCCCAGTAGTTCGGGTTCGGCTTCCACTTGATGAGCGAGCTCGAGTAGCTCGAAAGCATGAAGGGCCCGGTGCCCAGCGGAACCTTGATCACCACCGTGGGGTCTTGAGCGATCTGGTTCGCGACGGACGCCTTCATCATGAAGGTGTTGCTGAGGATGTTGAACAGCCCGGTGTACTGCGCGGACTGGAAGTGAAGGGTCACGTTGTTGCCGGACACAGTCGGGTCCGACGCCTGCGTCGGCACCCCACGCGTGTTCGCCTTCGGGTTCTGCAGCATCTTGAAGGTGGCGGCGACGTCGGCCGGGCCGAAGGACGAGCCGTCGCTGAACTTCACTCCCTGCCGGATCGTGACCTGCAGGTCCTTGCCGCTGTTCTGGAATGCGTACGAGAGCGCCAGCCATGGGTGAGTGCCGGCCGCGGTGGCATCGAGCTGGTCGAACTCGATCAGTGGCTCGTTGACCATGCTCCGCGTGCCCATGCTGGACGCGACCGAGTTGCCGTCATACGGGTTGAAGTCTTCCGAGAAGGTGACCCCGGTGGTCGGCTCGGCGATCAGCGGTTTCCCTCCCGAGGTAGTCGATGTCGAGGCCGCGTTGCATGCGACTGCAAGGAGCAGCGCCGCCACGCCGACCAGGCTTGTCATGACTCTCCGATTCATCTATCTGTCACCTCCGTGACGCTTTGAATTTGCTGACGGAAACACTCCCCACGGGTCAACCAAGACGGCGGAGACCGAAACGCCAGACGCACATCCATCCTTCCTCACCTCTTTTGTTTCTCTATGTCGAGTTGGCCGGCAGGAGCTGAAAACGCGCCGTTTTCGCTTGCGCCTTGTTCTCCAGGCTGGGCATGAAGCCAGCACGCGGCGATGTGGCCCGACGAGACGGCAAAGCTCGGCGGGACCTGGCGTTTGCAGATGTCCATGGCATACGGACACCGGGGGTGGAACCGGCAGCCACTCGGCGGAGCGAGCAGGCTGGGCGGCGCTCCACGGTCTGCGAGCTTGGGCGTCTCGGCACGGTCGGGGTCGGGAGCGGCTGCAAGCAGGAGCTGCGTGTACGGGTGCGCCGGGTGGTCGGTGAGGCTGACGCTGGGCGCCGCCTCGACGAGCTGGCCGGCGTACATCACGACGATGGTGTCGGCGAGGTACCGCGCGGAGGCGATGTCGTGGGTGACATAGAGGATCGCCAGGTGCTCGCGATCGCGCAGGTCGGCCAGCAGGTTGAGCACGCCGAGGCGAATGGAGACGTCGAGCATCGACACGGGTTCGTCCGCCAGCAGAACGCGCGGGCGGACCGACAGGGCCCGGGCAATCGCCACGCGCTGCCGCTGCCCACCAGACAGCTCGTATGGAAATTTGTCCGTGAAATTTTCGGCCGGTTTCAAAGCGACGCGATTGAGGAGCTCCGCGATCGCCTTGTCCACATTGCCGTCGGTCATGTGGTGGATCTGCAGGGGCCGCATCAGGTGATGGCGGATTCGGTGCACCGGGTTCAACGACGCGAACGGGTCCTGGAAGATCATCTGCACCTGCGCCGCGTAAGAGCGCGGGCGCCCTGCGGGCGCGGGCTTGCCGTCGAGCAGGACCTCGCCGGCGTCGGGCTTGATGATCTTGGCCAGCATCCGGGCGACCGTCGTCTTGCCGGCTCCGCTCTCGCCCACCAACGCGGTGACCTTCCCAGCCTCGAGGCGGACGGTGACGGCTTCAACCGCGTGGACGCGAGACTTGCGAGCCAGGGGGCTGCGGCCCTGCTTCACGTAAAAGGACTTCGTCAGCTCGCGCCCTTCCAACACCGCGGTGGTATTCACCTCCCCACCCCGCGGGCCAGAGCTGGATCGAGCAGGGCAAGCTCTGCAGGCACTGTCGCGCCATCTCGGTGCAGCCAGCACGCGACTTCGCGGGCATCCCCGTTGAGCGGCTCCATTCGTGGCAGCTCCTGGCGGCATTTGGGCATCGCCCAGCGGCATCGCGGACTGAACGGGCATCCGGATGGCAGGTCGCGCAGGTCGGGCGGCGACCCGGGAATCCCCTCCATCGCGATGCGCGGTCCGTGCAGCGGAGGGAAGCAGTGAAGCAGGCCATGCGTGTAAGGCAGTCGCGGAGCGCGGAACAACGACGCCGCGGGCGCGCGCTCCATCAGCCGGCCCGCATACATCACGTCGATCTCGTCCGCCAGCTCCACCAGCAACGAGAGGTCGTGAGTGATGAAGAGAGTGGCGAACCCGATGCGATCGCGAAGGCCGATCAGCTCCTCGATGATCTCGCGCTGGGTGACCACGTCCAGGGCCGTCGTCGGCTCGTCCAGGATGATCACCTGAGGCTCGAGGGCGATGGCCATCGCGATCATGGCTCGCTGGCGCATGCCTCCGGACAGCTCGTGCGGATAGCTGCGCAGCCGTTCGGCGCTGATTCCGACCATGTCGAACAGCTCGACCGACCTCGCCCGGCGCTCCATCTTCGAGAGGTGCGGACGGTGCATCCGAAACAGGTCGTCGAACTGGGCTCCGATCGTGATGACCGGATTCAAGGCGTTGAGCGAGCTCTGGAGGACGACGGCGATCTCGGACCAGCGCACTCCGCGCAGGTCGTCCTCGCCCGCGGCCAGGAGGTCGATCGTCCCCACGGGCCCGTCTTCGCTGATCGGTTTGGAGTGGAACAGCACCTCGCCGGCGGTGATCAGGGCCGGGGCGCGAAGGAGGCGGAGTGCGGCGAGGGCGAGCGTGGTCTTGCCGCTGCCGCTTTCGCCCGCGAGGCCGAGCACGCGGCCGCGCCGAAGCGTGAGACTGCAATCGACGACCGCGTGCACCGCATCGTCCCCGTAGCCGTAGTCCACGCTCAGGCCGCGGATCTCCAATACCGGTTCCGCTGGATCATCAGCGGGCCGCACCGCGCGTTTGGCGCCAGTTGGCCGGCCTCGGACGACGGGCGTCATGCCGAACTTGGGGCGGCGGCTGACGCCGGCTTGTCGCGCGGCCTTGCGCGAGAGGCCCGCAGCGCGCAGCCGCGGGTTGATGTACTCGTCGATGCCGAAGTTGAGCAGCGCGAGGCCGGTACCGAGCAGGGCGATGAAAAGGCCCGGGGGCGCCCACCACCACCACCACCCGCTGCGCACGGCGTTATTGGCGAATCCCTCGCGCAGCATCTCGCCCCAGTTCCAAAGTCCGGGCGGCGACGAGGTCGGCGAACCGGCCAGGCCCAGGAAGGCGATCACGACATAGGCCCCGATGGCCGCAAGGGTCGTGAAGAGAAAGGACGCGGCCACAATCGGAATGAGGTTGGGAAGAACCTCGACGAGGATGATGCGGGAACGTCCCTCGCCTGAAACCCGCGCCGCCTCGACGAAGTCGCGGTTGCGCAGCGAAAGCGTCTGAGCGCGCAGGGTGCGGGCGGTATAAGCCCACGTGGTGACCGCGATGATGGCCGCGACCAGCAGGATGCTCGAGCCCGCGGCAGGCACGTAGTCGGCGATCACGATGAGGAGGGGCAGCCCAGGAATCGCGAGGAACACGTTGGCGACCAGCGACAAGCCTTCGTCAGCGGCCCCTCCCAGATAGCCGGCGCTGACGCCGATCAGGACGGAGAGGACGGTGGCAATCGCGGCCGCGAGCAGGCCGACGAACAGCGTCGCCTGCGTGGACGCCAGGAGCTGGGACCAGGCGTCCTGCGCGAACACGGTGGTGCCGAGCCAATGCGCGGCCGACGGGGGCAGCGGGAGCGGGTAATAGTTCGCCGGGAATGCGGTGCCGGGGCCGGTGCCCGGGACCAGGACGTGCTGCACCCAGTTTTTCTCGTCGGTTGTGTTGGGGTCGTAAGGGGCCATCCACCGACCGAGGATGGCCAGCACCGCAAAGACCGCGAGAATCATGAGCCCGACGAGCACCTGTGGGGAGCGAGGCAGACGCAGGATTCGGGCGCGATGAAAGACCGGCTCGACGATCGGCCCAGCCCCTGGCGAGACCGTGCTCAACGAGGTGCTGTTGATCGTCATCTCAGGCCAACTGCCGCGCCCGCGGATCGATGAGCACATACACAACGTCCGCCAGGAGGTTGGCGGCGAGCACCACCAGCGTTATGACGACGAAGATCCCCTGCACCAGCGAGTAGTCGAGCTTCGCCAGTGCGTCGAAGAGGTGGAAGCCGATCCCCGGATAGTTGAAGACGATCTCGACCAGGATCTGGCCGGCGACAAGAAGGCTGATCGCGATGGTGAAATTGGCGACGACCGGCAGCAGCGCGTTGCGGGCCGCGTACCACACCACGCTTCGGGCGGGCAGGCCCTTCGCTGCCGCGACCAGGACGAAATCCTCGTCCAGCGTGGTCATCATGTTGTTGCGCATCGTCAGGATGAACCCGGCCATGGAGCCGAGGATCACCGTCGCCGCGGGCAGGATGGCGTGGCCGACGACGCTTTCGATGTAGGGCAGGTTCGGCCCGGGAGTGACCGCGTAGATGTCGTACCCGAACAGGCTCGGGAACCACTTGAGCATGGTCCCGGTCTGCCCGAAGATCAAGACGACGACAAGGGCGAGAAAGAAATAAGGAATCGCCTGGAAGAAGGTGGCGCCGGGGAGAATCCAGTCGGCCCACGAGCCGCGGCGCCAGGCGATCAAGATTCCGATCGCGGTGCCGGCGACGAAGGCGATGATCGTCGCGATCACCAACAGGCCCAGCGTCCAGGGCAGGTACTGGACGATGAGGCTGCTCACCGGGGCGTTTTCCGACCACGAGTGCCCGAGGTCGCCGTGGGCGAGATTTCCGATGTACTGCAGGTATTGATCCCAGATGCTGGTGTGGACGTTGTACCCAAGCTGCTCTTCGATCGCCATGACGCACTGGGAGTTGCAGTTGCCCGATTGCGATGCCCTCGCCACCGCGCCGGCGACAGGGTTCCCAGGCACCACCCGTGGCAGTAGGAAGCTGACGGTGAGCGCCACCCAGGCGGCGAGGAGGTAAACCCCGAGCCTGCGCACGATCGCGCGCATGGCCTACTTCCCGTCCCCGGCCGGCGCCGGGCTCTGAGCCGAAGTCGAGCCGGGGGCGCAACCACAGCTCTCCCGCACGATGAGCTCGACCGGGAGGACCGTGTCGGCTTTGCCGCCCCCGGCGCTGATCCGCGAGTACAGGATGTCGAAGGCCTTGGCGCCGAGCTCCTGCATCGGCTGGCGAATCGTGGTCAGGGGCGGGTGCAGGTGGCGAGCGACCGGCACGTCGTCGAAGCCGGTGATCGCGACGTCCTGCGGCACCTTGATTCCGCGCTGGGCGAGCGCATGGATCACGCCCAAGGCGGTCTGGTCGTTGGCGCACAGGATGGCGCGCGGCAGCTTCTTGCCGGCATCGAGGAGCGTTTCGATCACGTTGGCCCCGCCCGCGGCGCTGTAGTTCCCCTGCCAGGCGGGTCCGGTATCGAAGGTGGCGCCGACTGCGGCGGCCTCGTTTTCGAACGCGCGCGAACGAGTCCGGTTGTCGGGACTATCGGCGCGTCCGGAGACATAACCGAGGCTCCGATACCCGTGGTCGATCGCCAGGTGACGGACCAGCGCTCGGATCCCGGACGCGTTGTCGCAGCGGACATTCAAGGAGGCGTGGGTGGGACTGCCGGCCAGGGTAACGACCGGCACCATGTCAGCCAGCCGTGCGATTCCGACCGTCGAGAGCATCCGGTCGTGGAGGATCAGACCGTCAGCCTTGCCCGCGAGCGCGGCGATTCGTGCCGCCACGTTGCCGTCATTGAATCCGACGGAGCTGATCAAGAGATCGAATCCACGACGCTGCGCGCCCACCTCGATGCCCCGATTGATGACGTCGATGAAGAGGAAGCTCTCGTCCTCGCCTTCGAAGAGCGCCTCACCCCCGCGCCGGAAGACGACGCCGACAACCTCTTTGAGACCGTTCGAAAGAGCGCGGGCCGCGCCGTCGCGCACAAAGCTGAGCTCGCGCACCGCGCGCATGACCCTGACGCGGGTCTCTGGACGGGGGCTGCCCTGGCCGTTGAGGACTCTGGATACAGAAGCGATGGAGACGCCGGCCCGGCTGGCGACGTCATAGATCGTCAGTGTTCCCTTGGCTTTCTTCGGCTCCGCCACCAGGTGCGATCGCTACCTCTCGGCTGAATCGTGCCGCTGTAAGCGCTTACCGGTAAGCGCTTACCGGATTATAGGCACGGTCGGCGCGCTGTCAAGGGGTGAATCTGTGGCCGGCGCACGAGAGGTCTCGCCACGCGTGCCGGCGCCCTAGAGTCAGCCTCCGGCCGAGGACCGGGCGCCGGCGGCTTCCATCGTGCCGACGCCGACCAGGAGCAGCCACGCACCGGTCACCATGAAGATGAAGGACGACATCATCCCCAGTCCGACGACGTAAAGCCCCCATGCATTTCCGAAGAACAGGACGATGGCGCCTACTTCCTCGAGCAGCAGGCAGGCAAAGCTGCCGATGGTGCGGAGCAGCACTCCCCGATCGGCGCTTTGCATGGCCTGCCGGATGCTCGAGTAGAGGAGGAACTCGACGACCGTGAGCACGCCGACGATCTCGAGCGCCACGGCGCGGAAGCTCTGACCGCCCATGAGGACCAGGCCGCAGCGAATGAAAACGGCCGTCAGGCCCATCAAGATGGTGCGCGCCCGATGTCGATGCACCGGATTGGTGGTGATCTCATCGAGGTGCAGCGTCATCGCCACGAAGATCAGCCCGGTGAGAGCTGCTGAGCCGCCGCCGACCATCACGAAGTAGTCGTGCCACGACCTGATGTCCGGCATCTACTTCTTGGCCTTAGCCGCCACGGCCGGAAAGGTACTCCTACGTCAGCCAGCGCGCTGCTTTCGAAATCGAGCTTCGAGTGCGTTCATCTGTGTCGCCGCTGGCCGTACTCCGTGCCTGGCGTGGCATGGGCAGCCGGGTTATCCCGGCTGCGACTTGTCTCACGCGTCTCCGTCCCGTGGCCAGGAGCAACCATTTCGACAATCCCATCCCGGGAGGGAGAGCAGGGGCGCGAATCCGGCCGCGTCGGCGATTCCTGAGTAAGCGCAACCGAAGGCCGGCCGTTGAGCGCCCCGATGAGAGGGAGCCGGGCACGGGTCCCTCTCATATTTACACGGGAGAGGCCAGGCGCTCGTGAACCAATCGCACGACCATCGCGCCTTCGCCGACCGCGGTCGCAACCCTCTTGATCGAGCCGTGGCGAACGTCGCCGACGGCGAAGATGCCGGGTTGGCTCGTTTCCAACAGCAGAGGCGTCCAGCCGTCCGTCGCGGTCAGATCGGACCCCGTGACGATGAATCCGTCCTCGTCGAGCTGCAGGCACTCTTTCAGCCAGTCGGTGTTCGGCTCGGCGCCGATGAACGAGAACAGCGCACACGCCGGCAGCTGCGATCGTTCGCCGTCCGCTGTCTCGAGCACCACTGCTTCGAGCGCGGTGGCGCCTAACAGCGCTTTGACCTGGGTCCGGGTGTGGAGGGTAATGCGAGGATGGCGTTGGATCTGATCGATCAGATAGCGCGACATCGTGGCGTCGAGCGAATCGCCTCGGATCAGGTGATGTACGTCGAGCCGCCGGCTGAGAAAAACGGATGCCTGGCCGGCGGAGTTCCCCCCTCCCACCACGACCACACCTCCGGTGCACTTCTGCGCCTCGACCTCGGTCGCGGCGTAAAACACACCCGAGCCTTCCAACTCGGCCAGCCTCTCGACCGGAAGGCGCCTGTACCTGGCGCCGGTCGCCACGACGACCGCCCGAGCTTTCAGTGTTCGGCCGCCTGTCAGCTCGACGCTGTGAATGCCGCCGACCGAGCTGAGAGACTTGGCGTTGGACCCGACCAGGATTGCGGCCGAGAACTTCTCGGCCTGGAGTGCCGCTCGAGCAGCCAGCTCTGCGCCAGAGAGCCCGGCCGGGAACCCGAGGTAGTTCTCGATCCGTGACGAGGTCCCCGCCTGCCCGCCCACTGCAACAGATTCGACGACCGTTGTCGACAGGCCCTCAGATCCGCCGTAGACAGAAGCCGCCAGACCGGCCGGCCCGGCGCCGACGACCAGCAGGTCGGACACCTCTTCGAGATCAGACGTGTCGGCCTGGATGCCGAAAACGGACGCCACCTCTGCAAGGGATGGATTGCGCAGGATTGGCTGTCCCGCCACCAGCACCAACGGGATGTCTGCAACTGTGAATCCGAAATTGCGCAGCAACGCTTCCGCGCGAGGAGCGGCATCGACGTCGATAAACGTGATGGCACACCGGTTGCGGACGAGCAGGTCGAGGATCTCTCGCGTGGCCTCGTTGAATCGAGAGCCGATCAACTTCGGCCCCGTGCCCAAACGCAGCAGCAGCGAATGCCGCAGCAGGAACGCCCGGACCACTATCTCGCTCAGGGCGACGTCTTCGCCGATGACGGCTCGGAGCTGAGCAAGCGGCACCTTCAGCACTCGCGCGGCAACCGTCGCTGTCGCCGTGACGTAGGCGCCTTCGTTGCTGAGGATGTTCATGACTCCGACGAACTGGCCAGGATTGAAGACGGTGCTGGTGGTTTCTCCAGAGTCTCCGAAATGCGCAACCGCCTCCACCGCGCCGGTCAGCACCAGAACGAAATCGGAGCCGCGTTCCCCCTCTCGGAAAAACACATGGCCCTGCGGAACGCTCTCCTCGACCCCATAACGGCCGAGCTTGGCGATCTGGGCCTCGTCCAGGATCGGAAACGCGCCGGCGAAGTCTTCTTCTTCCGCCAGCGCGCCCACGCGCCCGAGCGCCACGGTGATCGGAACCGGGGGCGATTCAGTCGTTTTCGATCGAGGTCGGTTGGGATCGTCGGTCGAAGCCACCAATCCAGCTTAGAAGTGAAAAGAGCGGCGCGCCCGCCAGGACGCGCCGCCTTTCACGACGTCTTGGGTTCAGGCTGTGTCGCCGGTTGAGGGATCGATCATGGTGGCCAGCCGGGTGACCTTGTTGGCAGGGAAGCCGCCGCAGCGGGCGTGCTCCATGATGATGTCCGCATCCGGGGCGACGTAGACGCAGTAGAGCTTGTCGTCGGTGACGTAGCTGTGCAGCCAGTGGATCTCGGGCCCCAGGTCGGCGATGACCTTGTTGGACTTCTGCGAGATCGTCCGCAGCTGCTCGTGGGAAAGGTTGCCGGCGCCCGGCAGGTCGCGCTCGATCACAAACTTGGGCATATCCCTATCTCCTTTCGGTTACCATACTGAAGGTATGGAGTTTTCCATACCGTTGGTACGGCAGTATGCATACCTTTAGTATGGAAGTCAAGACCTTGATTGGACGAGACAAACGGGAGGCCCAGGGCGACGCCACGCGACTGGCGCTGGTGACGGCGGCGCGGGACCTGTTCGGGGAGCGCGGGTACGCCGCCACCTCGATCGAGGAGGTGGCCGCTCGCGCGGGGGTGACCAAGGGGGCCGTCTACCACCACTTCGGCGGCAAGGCCAACCTGTTCCAGGAGGTCTATGAAGAGGTGATGCGCGAGGTCTCGGACCAGGTGGTGAGCGTATTCCTCGAGCCTGACCACTGGACCGCTCTCACGGCCGGCTGCCAGCTGATGATCGACGCTCAGCTCGACCCCGCCGTACGCAGGATCGCGCTGCATGACGCGCGCTCTGTCCTGAGCTATGACGTCGTGCACATGATCGAGTCGCGTTACGGTGCGGTCGGGATCAGGGGAGCTCTGCGCAAGGCGATGCACGGCGGGGTCATCGAGCCGCAGCCGTTGCGCCCACTGGCGCTTCTGCTGTCCGGCGCGCTCAGCGCGGCTTGCTTTTACGTGGCCGATGCCGAAGATCCCGCCCAGGCCCGCCAGGAAGTCGGGCGCCTGGTGGTGCGGATCCTGGAAGGGCTCAAGGCCCGGCCCGAAGGTCGAGTCGCCGCCGGCACCGACGCGATCGCCTAGAACCTGATCTAGGCGGCTGCTCGCGACGGCGGGATCGGGCGGCTTTCGAGCTGCACCTTCATCCGTTGGACCGTGCGGCCGAGCAGATCGGCCACGATGAAGTCGACGAGCTCCCGGCTCAGAAGCGTCTTTTCGATAGTCATTCGAAACGACATGTACAGCACTGCTCCGGCATCGAGGGACGAAACCACCATGGCCATTCGCACGCGGCTCGGTGGCATGCCGATCCCGCCGCCTGCGATTGTGAGTGAAGCGGTCCGAGAGCCTGGATCCGAATCCTTGATTTGTCCCGTGCCTGCATACGCGATCTTGAATGGACCCACGCCGGCCACGACTCGAGCCTCAAACCTCTGTGCGTCGAGGATCTTGGTGATGCGGCCACCGGGCACGCAGCTCATCAGCGCCCTTGGATCGTGCAGCTCGCGAAACACCCAATCGGCATCGCGATCGACTCGCAGCACGGCGTTGCGGCTCAAGACATTAGTAGCCACCAGAGCTCGGCGATGAAACGGTATCGATCTTGGCGCCGCCCGGCGAAACCACATACCACTCCGCGCCGAAGCTGCTGAGGCCCTGGCCGGTCACGTCGCCGGACTTCTTGTCGCCACTGAAGTAGTAGAGCGGGTGACCGCCGTAGACCACTTCGAGCGTGCCGTCTTTGCGCTTGGTCGTACTCAGGAGAGAAGCATTGACGCCTGGGCCCGCCACAGGCTGCCCGGTGGTGACGACCGCCGGCCACACGCCGATGCAGGCGTCATAACACGACGACGCTGCCGTCCTGTCGGCCTCGAACAGGTACAGAGTCCGGCCGCTGCTGTCGACAAGAATCTGCCCGCGGCTCGAATTCGCGACTGCGATGGTCGCCATTCCGGACGCTGGCGGCGTTCCACTGCCGGGATTCGACGTCCCATAGCTTCCGTAGCCTCCTGTGCCACCACAGGCGGCGGTGACGAACGCCGCGCCAACAGATGCGGCCACGAGCAAAAGTATTCGATTCATTTTTGGTCTTCGATCTCCTTACTTGTTGAAGTTCAGTTGGATAGGGTCGAGCCCTCGATTTCGATCTCGTTGCCAACCGGACCGGGTTGCCACGTGAGGTGTGACAAAGGCGCGGTGGCCGGTCCGTGCACGATGCTGCCGTCGAGAGCGAACTGCGAGCCATGGCAGGGACACAGGAAGTGCCGCAAGCCGTCGTCGTAGTTGTAGGAACAGCCGAGGTGCGGACACGTGATGGCAAACGCCCGCAGCGTCCCGTGGTCTCGAGCCAGGTAACCGCCGTAAGTCGGGTCCCCGGCTGTGTTGCCCTCGCCCCCGTCAGCCATGGTGAAGGACATGCCCGCGGGCGAGTCGAAACGCACGGCCGAACCTTCTGCGATGTCGGCCAAAGGAGTGTTCAGCGCCACGCGGATCTTGCCGGCTCCCAGGTTGCGACGCCGCGGCGGAAATATGTAAACCGCCAGCGGAGCTACCGCAGTGGCCACCGTCGCGGTTAGCAGGCCGGCGATCCACCAACCCAGAAATGTGCGCCTGGTCGGCGACTTGGAGCCGGCGCGGTTTGTGCTCATGACGCCAACAACTACGAGGGCGCATTACAGTCCGGCACGCTCTGGCGCGCGAGGATGCTAGATCGAGGCGCTCACACGACGAAGAGCTCGATCTGTCCGTCTCTCACCCGCGACTCGATGCTGGGGAGATCCGCAGGAGCCGCTTTCAGTCGGTAGTAGAGAACCTTGCCCGACCAGGAGAAGGCGGTCTGATGGCAGGGACAGCTCAATCTCTTGTCGGCGTCGTCCGGCTGCAGCCGGCAGCCAAGATGGGTGCAAATGCCAGACACCGCGCTGATCTGGCCACCGTCGTTGACCACGACGGCGTCGACCGAGCCGGTAGAAACCAGAATGGCGTGTCCTTCCGGGAGCTGCGTGACCGCGGCCACGGGCCGCCACTGGCCGCCATCCGGTGTCAGGACCGCCGGCCCCGTCGCCACGGGACCAGTCGGCCCCTGACGGGTCAGAACTTCGTCGAGCGCAACCCCAACGAATGCCGCTGCCGCTGCCGTGCTGAACGTCCTGAGCCAGACACGCCTTGTGAAGCGAGCCTCTATCCGGGGACTCTCGTCGAGCCGCGCGCTGAGCCTCTGATGAATCCTGTCCAGGGCAGCCTTGTCGGGCAGGTCGGCACCAGCTCGAGCGGCGACCAGGCCGGCGGCCGCGGCCATGGCCTCGGCTTCATCTGGTGATGCCTTGAAGCGGCGAGGCCGCCGGCCTCGCAGCAGATCGTCAACAAACCTCGCCACGCGCTCGGCAGCTGAAGACGTCATCCCAGCACCTCCCGTTCGAGCTCGGCCGCCTTCCGCAGGGCACGGAACTGCAGCACTCGCGCGTTGGACTCTGTTACCCCCATTTCGTTGGCCGCCTCGCGCACGCTGTAGCCAAGCAGGAAGCGGAGCTCCAGCACGCGTCGAAACTGGTCTGGGAGCAAGCCCAGCAACCGCTGAGCACGTTCGGACGCGACCGTGCTCGACGAGCCGGCCAATTCTTGCGGTGGCAGTTGCTCCAGCTCGAGCGCAACGTTTTGGGCGGCGTAGTGGCTCCGCCAGTGATCGGCGAGCACCGTTTTCGCGGTCTTGACCAGGTATGAGCGCACGTTGTGGACGGGGGCGGGAAAGCGAAGCGTCTTGAGGGTGCGGATCATGACGTCCTCAGCCACGTCTTCAGCGTCGGCTGCGTTCCCGACCCTACGAAACGCGAGCTGGTAAATGCCCACGACGTTGTCCTGGTAGACGGACTCCCAGTCCGTGTAGATCGCTGCCGCAGGTTCGTTTTCGACCTTGGGTTCGGGGTCGCCGCCGGGCCGGAGCTCGATCAGTCCCACCACGCGAAGCATGCATCCACGAGCTACAACTACGCATGGGCGTTACGCGTACGCACGGGCGTTACGCGGCCGGCCATCCACTCCAATTGAACGCTTCCTCCAACGACCTCACGAATCGAGCCCTGGGCAGGTCGTTGCCCGCGATGGCGGCATGCACGCAGGTCGCGGCCAGGACCGCCTGGAACGAGGTCGGCGTCGCTTCAAACCTGAGCGGTCGCCGCCTCGTGACGAGGTGATCGACGAAAGTCGCTACCTCGCCCGCTTGTGAAATGTCATCACGAACCGGACCGAAACCCATCTCGGCGCCGATCTCGGCCAGCGCTCTGAAGATCAAGATGGCCGCCGCTTGCGGACTGGTGTCCAGCTGGGCCGCGATCTGACTGACCGTGCGTCCGCGGAGAAATCGAAGTACCGTCACCAGCCGGAGCTCTCCGGGCAGGGGATCCAGAAGGGCCCTGAGGCTCAACGTCGATCGCCAGGGTGACGCCACTTCGCCGGCATGAAGAGCCGACCACCGCAACGAGGAGATTCCATATCTCTCCGTCCAGTGCTTGCCGATGGCCTGGACGGTGGCCTCGATCAGCTGATCGTCGACCGCCGGCACCGGTTGCGGCAGGTCGATACGCCTGAATTTGTTGACGAACACCCAGGTGGTGACGTCCTCGGCATCCAGGCGGTTGCCTGTCCACCGGTAGGACGTCTGGTAGACGGGCATCAAGCAGCGGTTGAACACCTGTACCGGGTCGCGGTATGTGTGACCTGCGAGGACCCTCAACGAGCGGCCTGTCGAAATCGACTGCATCTCGATCACAACTACGTGGATCGTTACGAAGTCGCAGCGGGCGACTTGTAACGCCGGCGCCTATCTCCTCCTGTCCTACAAACAAAGTCGAGGAGAAATCACCAACCATGAAGAAGTCATTGATCGCATCGGCAGGTGTCGCCCTGACGCTTGCCGCTACTTTCGCGGTCGTCGCGTATCAGCACGCCACCGGCAGCGGCACGGCAGCTGCGGCCGCGCCCGCCGGCTCTGGATCTGGCGCGGTCGTCGTCGATTGGAACAAGGAGCTCGTCAAGATCGTCAACACGCCGGGAGCGCAGCCGGCGACCATCCACCCCACCCGCAGCTTCGCCATCCTGCACATCGCGATATACGACGCGGTCGTTTCCATCGAACCGCGAAGCGAGCCTTATCTCTTTGCCATCAACGCACCGGCAGGAGCACGCCCCGACGTCGCCGCGGCTGAAGCCGGGCATGACGTGCTGCTGGCCCTCTATCCCTCGTGGAAGGCGGGCCTCGACCAGCAGCTCGCCGATGAGCTGGCGACGATCCCGGACGGCACCGCCACGCTGAAAGGAATCGCGGTCGGCCGGCTCGCGGCAACGCTGGCGCTCGCCTCTCGAGCCGGCGACGGATCGAACGCGACGCCGCCGGCGATTCCGGCCGGTACGCTGCCGGGCCAGTACCGCCCGGCACCCCCCGCATTCACCCCGCCGGTCTTCACCCAGTGGCCGAACGTGACCCCATTCGTCCTCCAGTCGGCCGACAAGTTCCGGTCGGCAGCGCCGGCACCCGTCAGTTCGACCGCCTACGCACAGGCCCTCGATGAGGTCAAGAACCTCGGTTCGAAGACCAGCACCACCCGCACCGCCGACCAGACCGTCATCGCCAAGTTCTGGCCCGGTCCGATCTGGGTGACGTGGAACGAGATCGCCGAGACCTCCGCGACCACCCACCACGCCGACCTCGCCCGCACAGCGCAATTGTTTGCGCTCCTCAACCTGTCGTTCGCCGACACCACGATCGCCTTCTACGACGCCAAGTACCACTACCTGGTCTGGCGGCCGATCACGGCGATTCGCGAGGGCGGGTTCGGCACCCCGGCCGTGGCCGGGGACCCGACCTGGACTCCACTTATCGGCACCGCGCCGGACCCTTCGTACCCCGGCGCGCACAGCGCGATCAGCGCGGCCGGCGCGTCGGTGCTGGCCCGATTCTTCGGTGATCAGGGCCGCCTCAGCGTCACCTCGGACGTGCTGCCCGGGGTCGTGAGGAACTTCGACAGCTACAGCGCCGCCGCGACCGAGGCCGGCCTCAGCCGCATCTACGGCGGCGTGCACACACGACTCGACCACGTGGCTGGGGTCGAGCTGGGCAACGACGTGGCCGGCTTCGTGCTCGCCGAGTCCCGGTCCTCGGGGTTCGGATTCATCGGCACCTGACCTCAGGGTCGCAGGGGATAAGCCGCCGGTGAAGATGCTCGAGGCCCTGGCCAATGCGATTCGCCTGCCCGAGCTCCGGAACAAGATCCTCTTCACCGGCGCCATCCTTCTCATGGTTCGCGTCTTCGCCAACGTGGCGGTTCCCGGGGCGAGCCAGGTTGCACTCAGCCAGCTCTTCAACTCGCAGGCTCTGCTCGGGCTCTTCTGCCTGTTCTCCGGCGGAGCGCTTTCTCGCTTCAGCGTCGTGGCGATGGGCCTGAACCCCTACATCAACGCCACGATCATCATGCAGCTGATGACGGTGATCTCCGAGCGCATCAAGGAGATCTCGAAAGAAGGCGAGGCGGGCCGCCGCCGCATCCAGCGCTGGAGCCGTTACCTGACGGTCGCACTTGGCGCGGGGCAGGCGTATGGGTTCACCGTCCTGTTTCAGAGCACGAGCCCCGCCATCCTCGGCCCCCTAGACTGGTTCCAGCGGCTGCAGATCGTGCTGGTCCTCACCGCCGGGAGCGTGATGTTGATGTGGTTGGGCGAGCTCATCACCGAGCACGGCATCGGCAATGGTGTCTCGCTTGTCATCTTCGCCGGCATCATCGCCCAGGGACCGCGAGCCGTCTCAGCGGTGTTCTCGCAACACTCCACCGGCGGCCTCGCCGACTATCTGCCCTTCATCATCTTCGGCGCCATCGCGTTGGTGACCACAGCGGTGATCATCGAAGTCCAGCAGGCGGTTCGCAAGATTCCCATCCAGTCCGCCCAGCGCACGGTCGGCCTGAAGCAGGTGCAGGGACGAGCGAGTTTCCTACCGCTGCGCGTGAACCACGCCGGCGTGATCCCGATCATCTTCGCGATCTCGGTGATGTTCCTGCCCACGATCGTCTCCAACTACTTCCAGGGGGCGCCGCCCGACACCTGGACTCACCGGGCATCGGCGTGGATCGGTGGCAACTTCACGCCGAACACCGCCAACGTCCCGATGGCGATCACATACAACGCGCTGTATTTCGCGTTGACCTTTGGCTTCACGTACTTCTACACAGCGATCACGTTCGAGGTGACCGACGTGGCCGACAACCTGAAACGGTATTCCAGCTTCATCCCCGGCATCCGCCCTGGCGCTCCCACCGCAAACTATCTGGCCGCAGTCATGAATCGCGTCACGTTCGCGGGCGCTTGCTTCCTTGGCTTCATCACCGTGATCCTGCCCATTGCCGCGGAGAAGATTTCCGGAATCCCGCAGCAGCAGATGTACCTGGGGGGCACGGCGATTCTGATCGTGATCGGCGTGGCCCTTGACACCATGAAGCAGCTGCAGACCCAGCTTGCGATGCGGTCGTACCGCGGGTTCATCACCTGAGCGCGATCGATTTGTAACGCGGCCTGGTAGCTGTGACAGGCGGAGATCAAATCCGCTGCGGCCAGCACACAGGTCCCCCCACCCACAGGTGCGGTCGCGTTCAGGGATGACCATCAAGGAGAGAACAAACGTGAACCAGGAAGACGTCGCATCAGCGCCCGAAACCCACTGGCGCAACGTCATTCGGCGGCGCTCGTTTCTCAAGGGCGTCGGGATAGCCACGGCGATGCTGCCGGCCGGTGCCCTGCTTGCAACTGGCGCCAAGGCCGGCGTCAGGGCTGCCACTGATAGCGCACTCACCAATGGCGATGTCGCGATCCTGCAATTTCTCGCCGCAGCCGAAATCATCGAGACGGATCTCTGGCAGCAGTACAACGAGCTCGGCGGCGTGAACGGCGGCAACCCCTCCTACATCGCAGCCCTTCAGAACCTGGACGGCGACATGCCGCAGTACATCACCGACAACACCGACGACGAGGTCAGCCACGCCGCCTTCCTCAACGCGTATCTGATGTCAAGGGGCGCGGATCCCGTCAACCTGGACGAATTCCGGGTCCTGCCAAGCAGCAAGGCGACCGGCGCCCGGCAGGTTGGCCGGCTGACAAATCTGCAGAAGCTGGTAGTCGACACGAGCTTCTACACCAGGTACCGCAGCGAAGACAATCCGGACCTGGGTGCGACCCCCGCGCAAGCCGTAAACATCGTCAATGAGCCGGCCATCCCACTCGATGACAAAGACACCCCGCCGGACACCGCGCAGCCGGTGCCTCCGACCACGGCCAAGGCTCGTCGCATGCAGGCTATCGCCAACACGGCCGGTTTCCACTTCGGATACATCGAGCAGGGGGGCGCCAGCCTGTACACCGCGCTGAGCTTGAAGGTCACCGACCTGGAAGTCCTTCGCATAGTGGTCAGCATCGGCGGGGTCGAGGTGGATCACTTCGGGCTGTGGCACGACAAGATGGGCAACGCCGTCTCGCAGCCCCTGGCGGGGGTGGTCGACCCCGAAACCGGGGTCACCTTCCCAGACCTCAACAACCCGGGCGGTGAGCTGGTTCAGACCAACAAGATCTTGCCGGAGCCAACCCGGTTCATCGAGGGGCTGCCTCTGGTATCCGTCATCCGCCCCTCCACGATCGCCAAGGCCGGCGCGGTCGCCACCATCAAATC